>Ga0315284_10002985_pt1 | contig 24106 bp, 46 predicted proteins | sample YL17G09_16_MG_FD_203696 | JGI IMG/M metagenome (GOLD analysis project Ga0315284, IMG submission 203696) | Sediment microbial communities from Yellowstone Lake, YNP, Wyoming, USA - YL17G09_16 | ecosystem: Environmental > Aquatic > Freshwater > Lake > Sediment | place: USA: Wyoming | collected...
TTTCGAAGAGCTTGGGAGTCAGTGACGCTGCGGTGAAGAAGCACCTTCGTCGGTGCGTGTGACGGCAGCGTCCTACTCTTTCGCGAGGGCATGGTCGACCCAGAAGGCACGGGCCTCCGTGACCTGTTCCCACGACGTGAGCCCTAGGTCTCCCGGCTCCCTTGGTGCCGACGGACCACCGTACGCAGTGAACAGGATGCACGCCTTGCCGTCATGCGGCCCGGCGATGACGGTGAGCACGCGGGTCTTACGGGAAGGCCTCACCACGACCCTGGAAGCGCATTTGCGGGCTCCTCGGATGGCGTAGGTCACCTGGTCCTCCGGGACCGGCTCGTCCCCGCAGAGGGGCCCGTAGAGGCCGCAGTCGACTTCCCCGAGGGTGTCGGGGAGGGTGACAGTCTCGATGAAGAAGGCTTCGCGGTCAGCGAAGCGGGCGAGGAGCCAAGCGACGTGCTCCGGCGTGAGGTTGTGGTCGAGGTGCGAGGCGGCGTGGGTTTCGAGGCTCATACCCCAAGGACGCATCGGGCCGCCCGGATCTGACAGGGACGCTCAAATAAGCGTGCCGAGAAACTCGCCGCTCGTGATCGCCATGTTGATCGTGTCGACGTCGGTTCCGCTTGGGAACACGAAGATGCTCATCGGGTATGCGTCTGCGGTCCCCGCCTGGACGACGAGCCAGGCTTGCATGGCTTCGGGCGTACCATGGGTGATCCCGCTGATCTTGGCGTCGATTTTGGCGTAGACGACCGCGACCTCGGCACTTTCGAGGGCGATGTCCCCGTTCTCATCCCGGAACACGAACTTCCCATTCTCGACCGTGTACATGGCGATGACCTCGTCCGGCCTTTCTACAAGTTCTCCCTACGAGCCGGGAGTGACTTTGATGCCCTGCTTCTTGGCCGCCTCGAAGGTGGCCTTCGAGATGTCGAAGAAGGTCTCCCCGCCCTTCCTCCAGGCTCGGAAGTGAGGCTTCTGAGCCCGGCGCTTCAGGTCCTCTTCGTATTTCTTCTGCTCGGTCCCGTCCATGCGGTTGAACTTCGTGCGGTCGAACAGGTTGAGCCAGTTCTCCTGATACTCCTCGACCGATTCCGCATACGTCTGAACCCACTCCTCCTCCGACATCGTGCCTTCAGGGAAGCGGACAGCCTTCGCAGCCATGCGGCGATCGTAGGAGTAGCTCATACGCACACCACCCATAAAAAGAATCTGTGATCGACTACGAAAGCGGCAAGTCTACGACGGCGTGGTACGGGTCGAACGTCTCGGTCGTGACGAAGAATGCACCGCTCGCCGGGATCCGCTTGCCCTTCGCGTCGAGGATCGGAACGTCGGACGGGATCTCCGCGATGAGGGCGTCCCACTTGAGGACCATGATCCCCTCACCTTCGACCAGGATGAGGGCCTTCTTCTTCGCGTCGAACATGACTTTGACCGCCGCACGGGGACGGCCGATGGTGTGCGACTTCGATGCGGCTTTTTTCAGGAAATGCACGGCTACTTCTTCTTTCTTCCTCGTTGAACGACAACTTCCCAGGCGGCAGCAGCACGGGTCAACCTCGCCCCCGCCGTACTGAAAAGGGTCCCAGCTTCGTCGAGAGTTTCACTGACAGCGGCGCTGTGTTCGGCTCTGACGAGCAACATGACGCCGATCGTCTGGTGGATGCAGAGCGTTGCCCGGAGGAGGTTGGAGACACACGTACGAAGGTCCTCCAGAGCTTGGTCTTTCAATTCCTCGGTGGTGTGATCGCTCAGGGCTTTCGTGGCCATCAGTTCTTGGTCTCCTCGTTCCGAATCTTCGCCATGATTTGCGAGGCGATTTTCAGCGTCAGCGACACCGCTTCCGGCGGAAAGCTCTCCGGCTTGTGGTGCCCGAGAGCCCGGTGGATCTCCCGAAGTCGTTGTCGTTCAGCGTCGGTGAGCGACCCTTTCTTGAAGGCCAGCGCGTAACGCTCCTTCTGGAGCTGGATGTTGAGGTCCTCGAAGTGGTCGGTCTCTTGGAGCAGTACCGAGGTGCACTCAGGGCATGTCGTTGATGCGTTCCCCGCTTCCCAAATGATGTCGTCTACTTCGAGCGTCCCATGGGCCTCGCATGTGCCGAGGCCGCAGTAGAACATGACCTTCATCCGCGTTTCCTCTCCAGCAAACCCCCTAGAAACAGATACAGCCCGGCAAACGCTGTGGATTCCCCTGTCTGTTGGTGGGGTGCAAGCCCTACGTCCTCAATATCCCAGTACCAGCTAAGGTTCGATCCGAGGAGCGCGTAGAGCTTCTCCGGGTTGAGGTCTTCGACGCGTACCAGGGTCCCTGCTCGGGCGAGGTACGCGTCGAACCACTCTTCGATCTCTCGCTTACCGGGGGGCCATTTTGCTGCCACGTTTCACCCCCTTGCGCTTCGGTTTCAGGTTCGCTGCCTCCGCTTCCCGAATTAGGGTAGCCGCATCACGCCGAGCGGTCTCTTCCGCGATCTCCTTGAAGACCTCTGCGAAGATGGGGCGGTCGATGCGAGCCTGCTCCTTCACGACCTCATGTGGAGGCCGGACGTATGCCTCACCCTTCGTGATGAGGTCTCGTACGCGGCCCAGCTCCTCCTCCGTGTGGACGGTCCCGCCCGTGTTGAGGTCGAGGTACCACTGAAGGCACTCCTCACGGGTCGCGAGGTCGTTCACATGCCAGCGGAAGTTGCAGCACGTGATCCGTGGGTGGTCCGTGAAGTCCCGGTGGTACACGCCATCGAAGATGGGGAACTCGTTGTTGAGGAAGCCAAGGGCCGCATCGAGGCGCTGCTTGCCATCTACGAGAACGAGCCAGGATTCCGGATGCTCCGGCCCGAGACGACCGTGAGCCCAGGTCGGGCCGTTGATGTAGATGTCGAGCCCGCTGAGACCACCTCGGAGCATGTACTCCATGAAGCGGACCTTCTGCTCGGGACGCCAGACGTACCCCCGCTGGAAGTCCGGGCAGACGTCGAGTCCGTACTCGACCACGTAGCGGGCGTAGTGCCTCGCGAGGTAGTCCAGCCCCACGTTGACCATGTAGCCGGCCGAGCGGGTGAACTGGGGGATGTCCTGGAACCTTGCCATAGGGATCTCACAACCGGAGCGGAGTCTGATCAAAAGCCGTCAGGGACCGTCCGGGTTGGGCTTCATTTCGGCGGTGAGCACAGCGAGGAGTTCGTTGACTCTCGCGACGATTGCGTCGGTCTTCTTGGTCCGATCTTCGGGGTACGCGTAAAAGAAGTCCGGCTTCATAGTACCTCTACAACCTGGGGTGAAGACCGATCAAACGGTCACGTGCTTTCTTCGTCCGGCCGTGACCACAAGAAGGGCTTAGACGCGTGACTCCGGACATCGGATACCGCTTCCCCCTGGGCCTTCAGACGGCTCAGAATGACACGGATTGTGGCCACGTTCTCATGACCGATCCCCGCTGCCACTTCGGCTACCGTGCTCATCGGGTGCTCCTGTAGGTACCGAATGATCTTGTCGACCACCCGATCACGTCGGACCTTGATGCGTACCTTGGGGGCCTTCCGGGGTGCCCGGTGGATGTCGTACTCACGAAGGATCTGGTAGACCCTTCCGTACGTGAGCCCAACCGCTTTCGCGATTTCGGGCCCTCTCTTTCCCCTGAAATACAAGCTCAGGATACGCCTGTGGTGTTGGGGAAGTGCCTCTACTTTGGGGGTGCCCATACAGGCACTACAAGCGGCCTCGGCTTTGATCAAAACGCGTGCGTCGAGGACCCCTTTATCGCATCCTTGAAGAGAGGATGATCCCTCGGCGGGGAGCGAACGCATGGTGGATAAATCGCCCAAAAGAAGTGGTCCCGAGCCGTTCACGAAAGACGACTACGAGGCTATGTACTGGGGGCTTGTGGACATGCTGACGTCGAGCATGGCCATTGATGAGGCACGTCGGGCTCGTCTGAAGGGACTCGTTTCTCGGTTGTCAGAACAGATCCGACATCTGGAAGGTGGCCGCCGTACGGGATCTGGCCTTCGACAGAAGGTCGTGGTCCTCGACAGGGAAGGGCTCCTTCGCCAGAAGCTCCTCAGCCGTGTTCCTGCGGATGAGACCGGGTCATGGGCAATCTACGGTGAAGGCGGCGAGATGATTCTCTTGGGCGTGATCGAAGGGACGTACGCCGAAGCAGTGGAGCAAGCTCTTGGTGAGCCTGGCTTCATCACGGAAGGCATGGGAGGTCAGATCGACCGCCTAGGTCTCTAGGACCAGTCTCGAAGTCAGGACCAGAAGCCACCGTCGCTCGAACCCCCGCCTCCCGAAGACTGAGACGCTCCGGGCGGGAGGTGCTTGCGAGCCTCGTCGGGGATGACACCTCTTCGGGCGTCCTTGATGTCGACGGGGATGATCTTCGAGAGCTTGGCCATCTCGGCCTTCACCTCTTCTTCGGGTCCCCACCAGCATTCGCAGCCCCACACAACCTCGCCGCTGTCGAGGAGGAGTTTTGGGTTCGAGCGGCGGAGGCCGTTCAGATAGCTCGTGAGGGACATCTGCCCTTCGTTGGGCGGGATCTCGTGACCAATGTACGTTCCGTAGCCGAAGAAGAACGCGGTTCCATCTTCGTGGCTCACGGACATGTACGCGCCAACGCGATCCCCAACTTTCACGTCTGCCATGGGCTAATCCTACACCGGTCGTGACTTCTTTTTCGTGTTCGGGCTGGCCGGTCGCGTCTTCGGCTCTTCGGTGTCGAAGGTCGGTACCTTGCTCGACCGTATGTTGTCCTGGATACAACTTGCCAGAATCTCGGCCACGGCATCGACAGGGGATGGCTTTGGGATGGTTGGGAGCAAGCTCTCTCGTCCCACGCACGCGGGACAGAGGAGGTACAACTCCAGACTATCCGCCTTGGTGTTGCAAGCCCATCCTTCCGGCAAGCTGATGTGCATCGACACGGAAGGATTCAGCTTCGCAATCACTACCTCAACGGTTGTTTGCGTTGTGCAACGATCACATCGACCGTGAGCAGGGAAGGAGAGTCCCACAACTCTCATCCCGCAACAGAAGATTCGTTGACGCGCTCAGCCGCTTCCGGCAGCTTCTACGGGGGCGTCCGGCGTCTGCAAGAGCGTCGAACCGCCAGCGCCGATGACAACGACAAAGAGGTTACCCGCAGCCGGCGTCCCCTTGCGAAGAACATCAGAGATTGCTGGGTTTGGCACCGCGAGCGCAAGGGCGACAACAGCCTGCGGCATGATCATCACTGCCGTCGGAATCTCCTGCTTCTTGAGCACCTTCGCTTCGTGCTCAGGGAGCTGCCCCTTTTCCGCGAGGCCTTCAGCGATAGCACGGCCGATCGCGTCGCGAAGGTCCGCAATCACGATCACCATACCCACATGGTTCGGCAAGGATGCCAGCGACATCATGGCAACGGCGTGGTTGGCGTTCCAGAACGCTACGCGAGCTTGAGTGTCCGGCTTCATCCCTGTAGCTACAACTAGACCTGAAGCCGATCAAGAAGGCAACCGCGATTGCGTTTCCAGCTCTTCGAGGATGGAGCTTCGCTGTCCGGGGAGGAGGCTGAACCCGATGATCCGTTCCAGCTCTGGGAAGGGTCCCCACTGGATAGCTTGGGCGATCCGGGCGCTCGTCGTGAAGGTCTCTCGGTTGGAGTAGAGGAGCACGCCGTAGCGGTTCTCATGTCGGTTGTGGAACAAGACAGCCGTTTGCGGGGGGCGTTTGGAGCCTTGGGTGGTGTTGTCCCAGATGGTCCAGTGTGATCGCGAGGCTTGCTCGAACTGGGCGATGGCCTCACAGCGAACCAGTTCACACGGCTGCGTCCCGAAGGTCCCGAGCCCGTCTTCGCAGCGTACCTGACGACCCCACCACGCGGGAGCCGGCATCGTGCCGCCGCCCCACGACCCCACCATGTAACCCATCGGTCGGAACGACGTGTCTTGGATGTCGACCATGACCTCGTGAGGACAGTCGAAGCGGGCACATGGGACGAACGTATACCGGCGGACTTCCTCATTGGTCTTGTACCCGACCCAACGAACGTGGCCTTCGGGGACCTCTTCGCGCTGGCTGTGGATGGGGTCACTCTCCCGGACAGCCTCCGGCCAGTCCTTCACGTCCCAGAGGACGCTCTCCGCCACCTTGTCAATGTCGTTCAGGTCACGGAGAGTCTCCCACACCACCGCCCCCCGCTTCTGGGAGGCCCCCTCCCGGTCGTATACGATGGCGACGCCCTTGGAGGCGCTCCGAGACGCACACGCCTCCGTCGAGCCTTCCTTGGCCTCTCCCAGCGGCACCAGATGGCCCCATCGAAGTCCGTGGCGGAGATGGAGGAGCGCGAGGCGACGACGGAGAATTTTCGTCGTCTCGTGGTCGTCACCGCAGTCAAACGGACCGTCCGGTAGGCGTGGGTCGAGGGGATCCAGCCACCAAGCGATGCCACAGTCGGCATGGGAGCATTGGACCTCTACGGTCCCCTTGGGTCGAAGACTCTCGCTCTCGTCGGTCATTTCGACTCCAGCTTGCACGTTGGACATGTGGCTTCGTTGCGATCACGAAGGTCGACCCACTTGTGCCCCTTCGGCCATTTGCCTGGGACCTCGGCCGAGAACCGGCAGAGGGGAGCCCCCTGGTACAAGATGTGGACCCTCGGCATGAGCCCGAGGGATTCCATGAGGCACTCGTGATGATACGGCAATTCGTGAGGGTCTCCAGGGTTGCCGCAGAATGGCATGATGATGCCCTGGTCGCCTTCTACGAAGAGTTTGAGGCAACGGGAGCATGGGGCCGTGGGCGTTGGGGCGTGCTTGTCGGGGTCGCAGACGGGCGCCCCCCAGTTAGCTCCAAACCACCGCATCAACTGCCCCTCCATCCTAGCTCCCTACACCACTCTCATAGCAAGTGCAGCACACGGGCTCGCCCATCCCGTCATCTCCATCGTTGATCTCGGCTCTTCGCCCGCAGTTCCGGTAGCACATGCTCGGCTTGACGATGGACTGGACGCGGTTAGCCGCATTGCACCAAGCCTGGCGCTCTCTCTCGGTGAGCCGCTCCCACGGAAGGTAGACTCGGTGTGACAACGGCGCGTACGGCTCTGGCATGCACTCCGCCCACGTCTCGTAGTTGGCTCGTCCGAGGTCTTCGAGTGTGTAGTCCGGCTCGTCCACGGTTACTTGATCCGTTCGGCTCTGAGTCCGTGGAGATAGAGCTTGGCAACAGCTCCGAAGTGCTGGATCTCGATGTACGCCTTTCGTGCGGTGAACACTGTATCGATGCAGATGACGTGCTCTTCGATGGCTCCGGTGGGCCACATGACGCGGAGCTTCTCCCCGTTGAACAGGTCGAGCCCATCGAGCTGATCGACGTAGCCTTCGCCGTCGGAAACGATCGGGTTCATGTGAGAGCCGTTCGGAGTTTGGCGAGGTACTCGATGGCCTTCTCTTTACCCCACGCGTGGATGTGATCGTCCCCTCTCGTGACCTCTTCCGACTCGAAGAGGGTCGGGAGCGCCTTCCCTGTCCCCTTCCAGTCGATGTTGATGACTCGCTTCCGCCAGCCGATCTTGAGGTCTCCGGCAGGGATCTTGGCAAGGAACCACGGACCGCACGCCTCGCATGGGCAGTATTCGTTCGGGATCTCGTTCATGACGAGGTTTTTGAACCCGGCGCTCGTGAAGACCTCGGTGAAGAACTCTCGGCTCCAGCGGGCTTGACGAAGTTCAGAGCATCGTGTGTGTTCGAAGATGAACACGGTGAGGGAGGACTCGTCCCCTGCTTCGGCGATGTACTCTTGGGTCACGCATTCGTTGTTGAAGGGCGGGTGGTGGTAACGCCAGCCCTTCTCGTTGACCACGCGGTTCTTGTACTTAGGGTGCGGGGACAGGTCGATGAATTTAGGGTTCCGGATGCCAGGGTCCGGGCCGAAGCGGAACAAGCCTTCCTTGCTTCCAGCGAGATCCTTCTCGTGGTCCGCAATGCTTCGCCCAGGTTGTAGCGGGATCACACGTTCGTCTTTCCGAACACGGGTGTCGTGTGCGGTCTCCAACGTCCAGCCCTTGTCGCATTCGGGGCAGATGACGTGGGTTGGCGGGACCCCTGACTCGAACCCATGGCTGATCGACAAGCCGGAGAGCATGGCGTAGAGGTCCCTCGACTCGACGACTCTCGGGAGTGCGGCCGGGATGTCCGTCGGCTTGTAGTTCAGCTCGAACTTGCACTTGCCGAAGTTGCCGCACGCGTCCGCGAACCAGCGGCCCAGGATCACAAAGTCCCGGAGTCGCTCCTTGCGGTCGTACCCCGCCGTGAGGCGTTCGCGGATCAGCCGGTTTAGGCCGTCCAGGTCGTTGAGGTACGCCGTGATACCTTGGACGGTGTCGTATTCGGGCATGCCTTGTGATTACACCGCATCGTCATCATCGAGCCGTTCCCACTGCGACCGCCGCACGATTTCCGGCGTCACCACGGGTTCTTGTTCACCTCGCCGTCGCCGCATATTGCGGCGTTCATGCTCAGGAATTCCGAGACGTGGCTCACCCACGACGAATTCCTCGAAGAGAAAGCGACGAGCATCCGGGTGCATCCCGACAACGCAGAATCGTCGGTGCTGCACATCCAACACGATCCCAGCCTGATCCGCGAGGGAGTGGATCATAGCCATGAGAAGCTGGTCCGAGTTGTTGTCGTGGTGATGGTCATCGACGTCCAACCACCGATTAAGGTGATTGCAAGCGTTACGGAGAGAGGCAAGGGCGAGGACGAAGGTACGCCCCGTACGGCGGTCCTCCAACCCTTCCCCGTTCATCCACTCCATGACTCGGAGGGCTTCTGCTTGCTGACGCGAAATCGTCGGCACGCCCTTAGCCTACACCGGAAAGCTTTGGTGTAGAAAGTAGAGCGTGAACCCGGTACCCGTTCCCATCGGCATCCTCGTGTTCCTCGGTCTCGGGGTCTTCTTCCTCGCCCTTGGCTGGGCTCGCACGCGAGCCACCCACGCCGCTCATCGTGGCGCGATCGTTGCCCTTCAACTACGCGTCGATCAAGCCGAGAAGAGCCTCGCTGCGAGTGCTACACGGCTCGCGAATCAGCGGGACAACATCACATCTCAGCGTCGTCAACTCCAGGAAGTCCAAACGGAGCTGAGGGCTCTACAAACCAGCATCGCCCCCCGTGCCCTCAAAATAGAGACGTCCGAAAGTCTCCCCGCTGCTGTACGCCGCCGGAAGAAGCAGCAGCCCAAGAGCGCCTTCGAGCGTCTTGCTGGTGACGACGAGATCATTGAAGGGGGCGACGAGTGATTCGGCTGGTGTAAAGAAGATGGTAGGTTTGGTAAAAATGGACGACCTGGCTGCCCTGAAAACACAGATCGCCAGAGGTCGCGTCACGTTTCGCGTCAACGGTGTGGACGAGCGCGGGAGTGTGACGCATTGGGTTGAGGTGGATGCCGTACCCCAAGGTGTCGAGTGGGCGGTGAAGACGACCTACGGCAACGGGGTGGAGCGTACGAGGACTGTCCCCAGTGCGCTGATTGAGGTTGCACTGACCGAGCTTCTTCTCACCATTCGCAGCAAGTTCGTCCAACTGTGTCCCCACGGAGTTTCATGACCAAGGCGCTTCTTCTGCCGACAGTCGGACCAGGGTGGGCTATGGACGTTCAACTCGAACCCGGTGCCCACCTCGTGATCGTCACGGATCAGGACACGCTGTCCATCGAAGGGCGACGGGCGGGATTGGAGCTTCGAGACACGCTGGCTGTGTTGTCTTCTGAGGGATCTCGTTTCGCCGTCTTATTCCGAAAGCCGATTGTGGAGGCTACGATCGTTGCGCAAGTGCTTGCGACGGGGACCGGAGCGATCAATATCAACGGGACGCGGGTTGGCGGTGAGACGAGAACGCTCAATAGTTATACAAGCGTTGGCCCCCAAGGATGCGTGAATCGCCCCGGTGAGACGTCACACGCGGGACGTGAGTACGAAACTCGGATCACCGCGCAGGGACGCTGGCCGACGAACATCGTCTTCGTTCATGCCGAGGGCTGCCGCCAGTGCGAGGCTCGGAAGGTCAAAGGGAATGCAACATCCAAGTCTTTCCACGGAGCCTACGAGGGGGAATCAAACACAGGCTTCCTCCGAGGCTGGTCGCATTCAGGTAACCAGCACTCCGACGAGGACGGCCTAGAAACCATCGAGTCGTGGGACTGTTCCTCGGAGTGCCTCATCCCCTTTCTCGATGTCCAGAGCGGCGTCAGACCCGCCACGTTGACCGGGAGAGCGAACCCGGACATGACCCACACGAACCCAGGGGACAACCACGGCGCCTCCTGGTTCGGAGGTGGGAACTCGAACGTCTACGCGGACAATGGCGGGGCGTCGCGGTACTACCCGCAGTTCGCCAACGACGCTGAGCTGTTCGATTGGATCACTCAGCTCATCACACCCCCAACGGAGGTATCATGAGCGGTACAGCCTTCTTCTCATGTGGGGGTGACAAGTGCCCCGAAGGCGGAGAGCATGTCTGGGACGGGCCCACGAAGGTCTTCACCCGAGGGTGCGTTCACTGCGAAGGAGAGGCGGAGCCGGATCCCAACTGCAAGCGGTGCAAGGGCGATCCTGACTGGTCGTACGTCTCCGGGGAGGCTGCGACGTGCTCGAAGTGCGGCCTTGACGCCATGAGTCATTCCCTTATGAACGGGCCCTGACCATGTGGATCGTTCATCGACGGGCCGCTGAGACTGACCCCTGGGTACAATGGGGTGTCGAGCATCCCACATGCCAGGCTGCGCGGGCGGCGTACTTGGCAGACGAATCCGACGACGGGCACGAGGCCGATCCTTGGGAAGCGGTCCAAATCGGTGTGGATACAACGACAGAACCGCTCCCCGTAGAATGAGTTACGGACGTCTCTCGAAATCCCAATACACGGCCCTTGCCCCTTTCGTGCATGGCAAGACAGTCCACGATATTGGTGCGGGCGATCTGACCCTCGCGGGCTATCTGCTCACCTTGGGGGCCTCTCACATCATTGCGATCGACAAAAACCCGTGGAAGTCCAAGGCGACGAAGAATATCACGGTCATCGAGACGTATTTCGAGCGTTACACGGACCCCCTCGACGTCGCGTTCGTGTCCTGGCCCATCAACCACTTCGATCAAGGCCTCCTTGACCTGATTGGGGCTGCTCGTACCGTCATCTACCTCGGGAAGAACTCCGACGGGCAAGCGTGTGGGTTCCCGTTGCTCTTCGACCACCTCTCGAAGCGCGAGAACCCCGTGTACATCGCGGAGAGGCCAAACACGCTGGCTATCTATGGCCCCAACTTCGTCGAGAGACCCCCGAACGGGGAAGAGAGAGCTTCGCTTTCCATCGACGAACGCATGTGGAGCTACGACGAATTGGAAGGGCCTACAACTAGGATTACCCTTCCAGGATGACCTCCCACACGGTACGCCTAATACCCGTGCTTTCCACGGGTGGGTTGGGTGGGACCCGACGGGATGGGATTTGATTCTGCTGGCTCCGGATAAGGGCAAGGATGAACGGGTGATCTGGGTTCCTGTCCCCGAGTCCGAACCTACGGGACCGAATATCGCCAAGACGGATGGTGGGGTTCGCCGCGATCTCGAACATCGGCATCTGGACTCGGCGTCCCTGTATGCGGTCTATCGCACGGGGGTTGATTACGGCCGTCCCTACTTCCTCACGCACCGTAAATCCGAGTGGTTCTCGTGGAGGGTCGGCGGCCAGAACTTCGAGTTCGGTCCGGATGGGCATAGGCATCGGAGTGCCCATGTGCTCCTGTTGGAACACGCCCATGCGACCGATCTCATCTAGCCGACGGAAGACTTCTTCGTCTTCAGCGGTTCGGATCTGCTCAGCCAAACGAGCGGTCTGCGCGTCGGGGACCCGGTAGGGATTGCGATTGCGACCTGTTGTACGGGGCGCTTCCATGTACCGCTGGAGATCCTGGGCAAATCCGTTTGCCAAGAGAGGCACTGCATCTCGTCGAAGTCGGTCGAGGGTGACTTCTTGCGGGGCCAACGGGAGCTGATTAGCTGCGGTTTCCAAGAGGGTACGGACGATCGACCCTGGGCGGAAGTCGAGATCAGGGGATTCGGCCCGCAGTGTGCCCATTGCTGCTGCCACCCACTCCGCAGGGCACATCGGAAGGGAGGACGTGACGACCCCTGAGCCCATCGGCTGTTCATTGGGCCCTTCGATCAACGATTGCCCTGAAATGAGGCGCTGCCGGCGTTCCGCCTCGGTCAACGGAGAGATGTTCGCGGAGTAGTCCACCTGAAGGTTGAGGAGGTGGTTTTGGGGAAGCCGATGGTCGCGCGGCACGTCCTGAAGGTACACCGGCAGAAGAGTTTACAGCCAGAAGAGACCTGAATAAATCTACGGGTCGTCGTAGCGGGTCGTGCCCCATATGGGTTGTTCCACATACTCGGGGACCGGATCCTCGGCGGGGGGCTGAGGCTGAGGGGGGATTGGGACAATCTCTTCCCCTGGGAGCTTGATGATCATCGGTTGGAGTAACTCCATGTACGCTTCGTGTGCTTCGACGACCACCTCGTCCCGGCCGTTAGGGGCCGCCGCAATTGCAGCTTCGAGGAAAGGGACCGCCGCACTAGCGGGCGCCTTCACTGCCACCGTGTCGCGGTACTCACCAAGCGTCGCCGGGCACTCAGCCCCATTCAGATCGGTTCGCATGTCCATGCCCTCCTAAAAGACGAAACGTGTACGAAGTACACCGTTCGGCGGAATTAAACCAGAGGGGGCTGCGCCCGGTCGGTGTAAGAAGCACCCATGTACGGCCCCCGTTCTTCAATCACCCCCGTTCGCACCGACCTCAACACGGCTCGGTTCTACGGGCTCGTGGACATCATCAAGTCGATCTCGAAGGACAGCCTCAAGAACTACGACGACCTCATCGAGACCCTCGAAACGGTCACCGTCAGCATCCACGAAGAGGCGGACGCGCTCGCCAAGGCCAACAACGCGATGACCGCCGAGGTTCGGGATTCCACGCGGCGTCGCGTGAACCCGTTCTCGTCCACTGAAGAGCAGGAGGACATCTTCCGAGACCTTCGCCACACCGTGAGCGGCAACAACTTCCTTCGGGTGATCTTCGACGTCGTGAACGCGATGCAGGCGGGGTTCAACAACATCCTGGAGACCTCGCGTGGGCTCCGCCCCGGACCCCTCGTTCTCTCGAAGAAGCGGTTCAACACCGACGAGGAGGACTTCGACTTCGATTCGCTGCACAAGATGCACATCGAATTCCAGATGAACGAGAACACCCTGTCGAACTTCGTCGAAGGTGTCGTCAAGGCGGAAGCAGCCCGTACGATCGTCATCGCTCTGGGCCGCTTCCTCACAGAGAAGCTTGATCGTTACTACAACCTCTTGGTCCACCGGCATTCGGTCGAGGGTGTCCAGATCCACCGTGACCCGGTCGTGACCGACGTGGCTCTCAGCGTCTTCGAGAACGTCGACGCCCATGGGGAAATCGCGGACGGAAAGAAGCCCGACGAAATCAGCGCCTACTCGGTTCGCAAGGCCAGCATCATCGCCGACGCCATCAAGGACGGCCTCGTCGGGGTCTTCATCCGCCAGCCCGACAAGCTCATCGAGTACATCATCGACCACATGAAGGACCTGTGGAAGCTCGCCACAGCCCTGCACTCGACGGCCAAGCCGCTTGCCGATCAGGTTCGTGGCGTCCTTGGGTCAAGCGTCCGCAAGCCCCGTGAGATGAGTGAGTCGGAGTTCCAGCAAGCGCTGGTCTTCCTGAAGGACCTCGATCCTCGGAACGTGGTCTACAAGGAGCGCACGGGGCTTCTCACGTCCGAAGAGCGGTTCGACCTCAGCTTCCAGAACGACACGCTCCGAAACGTCACCCGCCGGCTCTCGGACGGGACGTCTACGGATGACCTCATCCAGTACATCCTCCAGCGCAAGGTCGAGCTGCGAGACTACTACCAGGATGAGAACTCGTTCTACGTCTGCAAGATCGGCAACGGCAACCCCTTCACGGGCGACGCGCCGGGCGAGCTGACGGTCATGCCGGGGACGCGTCCTGTCGTGAACCTCGACGAGATCATCGGCTCAGGCTTCGAAGAAGTGAAGAGCTTCATGGGACAGGTCGAGGCGTCGTCCAAGTGGCACGACCTCTTCCTCGCGACGAGCCCTAGCCGCACGGCCGACAAATCGAACGTGCTCCTCATCGGACCGCAAGGTTGCGGAAAAAGCGAGATATTACGCGCAGTTGGAGGGGACAAGAAGTCGATCGGCGTCTTCGCGACCGGCTCCGACTTCCTCACGTGCTGGAAGGGTGAAGCGGAGAAGAACCCCAAGAGGCTCTTCGAGGCGTCGCTCAAGCTCCAGAAGGAGTCGAAGAAGCACGTTCACATCCTCATCGACGAGATCGACACGATCTTGAACAAGGAGTCCGGCCGTGAGGCGTTCGGCGGGACGAACCTCGTCACCGAGTTCCAGAACCTCATGGACGGCGTCGTTCACTACCCGAACCTCTCGGTCTGGGGCGCGACGAACAACCCGGAGAGGCTACCGATGCCGTGCCTCCGGCGCTTCTCGAAGGTCCTCATCGTTGGGGAGTTGGCCCAAGAAGATCGCATCCAGCTCCTCAAGCACTTCGCAGCGTTCCTGCCTGTCGCGGACATCTCCGACGACGAGTGGCACAAGCTCGCTCTCAGGCTCGAAGGGGCGACGGGCGATGTCATCCGCAAGGTCATCGACCACGTGTGGCGTGAGCGCATGACCTGGTTCGTCGCCAATCATCAGGTCGAGGCGGCCAAGGTTCTCGACTGGCTCTCCACGGTCCAGGGGACTCAGTTCTCCCTCCACGCCTTCACGGAAGCTCAGCGTAAGCAGTTCAAGGACCGCCTCCGCCCGTTCCTCCAGATCCACCTGAAGGACATCGACGCCAGTGTCACGGCTCACCTGGAGATGGTCGCCATCCACCACGAGATCCGTACGGCTGTCGAAACCTACTCCAAGGCCAGGGCGTTCCTAGCTCAGCTCAAGCGGAACGGGGCCCCGCTCAGTGTCGAGAATCAGCCGAACGTTTGATCGGCTGACGCGCCGGTTGTTGGGCTCCCATGACACCCGAACAACGGGCGCGGCAAGGATTTCTGATCAATTCGGGGTGCTTCGTTGCGAAGAACTCGTGGTGGATGGCCCTCTGCCCGAAGCACGGGCAGACCCAACACCTCGGCTACCTAGGCGGGGCTTGCGTCGAATGTCAGAAGGAAAGGGTCCAACCCAAATGAAGTGGGACATTGACGAGAAGCTCGCTCAGCTTGAAAACGTTGGGGCGGCGGGCACTATGATCACCCGTTGTATCATGGACGTCGACCTCATGATCCGCGAAGGGGTCAAGCCGACCGCCGCTCAGCGCGAACGTGGGCATGGCAACATCTGGTGCATCGCCGTCGGAAGAGCGTTGATGCCGAAGGCTATGTTCTACGGCCAAACGATCCGAGCGGCCTTCCTCAAGGCACTGAAGGCCGCCAAGTCAAGGAAGGGTCTACGGACTCCTTGGGGCGAAAAGGTCGCGCTGCGGGCATCCTAGGACGCCGCGAGAATCATCTCCACGTAGCGAACCCAAGGAAAGTTCGGTCCAGGGTCCCAGTGGCCCTTACCCCCATTGAATGCGTTCGTGATGTCGATGTGCCCACATAGGCCCCGCTTCTTCGCCTTCAAGTCTGCGGGGGTGAGACGGACCATCGGTATTCCGTACTTCTTACAGAGCCCTGCGACGAGCTTCGCGGAGAGTAGCAGCATCGCTGTCGACGCGGGGTCCGCCCACTCCTCCGGGGTCTGCTTCGCGTACCCTGCGTGCTCGATTCCGATCCCGTTGTGATTCGCACCGGGGGCGTGCCAGGCCACATCACTGTCCTTCACGCACTGGACAACCGAATCTTGATCGACGCAGTAATGGGCACTCGCATTAGGGGCCGTAGGTCCCGCAAACCAAGCGGCGACGTTCTCCGCTGTCGTCCCCTTCTCGGGGGATTCCATCGTGTGAATGACGATGAGGTCGAGCGCCGTCCTATTCGCTTTCGTGTAGTTCCTCGCCTGGACGAACTTGAACGTTGTGGTCTCCGGGAGGGTGGGGGGGGAAGGGACGGCCGCCGCGAGCGTCGTCGCGTCGACCAGCCCCGTCGCCGGGAGACCGACCGAGGCCTGGAATACCTTCGTCGCTGTCTCCGTCTTCGGTCCGAAGTCCCCGTCTGTTGAGAGCCCCACACTCAGCTTCTCGTTCAGGAACCTCTGCCAATCCGCGATCTTGCTTCCCTTGTCTCCTCGTTTGAACACGTCCATCGAAATCTCCTTTTGATCGAAAGCGGTCCCAGTTGTATCCCGAACACGAGTAGGCCCCTAAGAGGGTCCGGGGTTTCGAGCCGCCCCGCTGCAAATGGCTTCCAACTCCCCCCACCTTAGGAGCGCGATGCGGAGTCGAAGGACTGTAGCCAGCCAACGCACCGGCTGAGGGTTATCGAAGCACCCCGGACACTACCCCCTTGAAGCTGGCACCTCACTGCCTCAAACGGCGGTGCTCGAAAGAGCGCTCTGCGGTCTTTCTGCATTTCACGAGGGCTAGACCTTGATGGTCAGGTGGACCCACTCGTCGACCGCTTCCCAGTTTGCATAGACATTGGCGGAGCCGAACTGAGAACGAACCTGATCGACAATCCGGCGGGCTTCCTGAATGTCGTGCTGGCCAGGTCGGTCCTCACCCACATCCCCATTCTCGCGCGTCGAAAGAGAAAGGGTGGTCGCCGACTCTTCGTCGATGTCGAAGTACGTCCGGAGCCCGTGAACGAACTCCTTGACGGTCTGGATGGTCGGCTTGCTCGGACCGCCCTTGCCTTGGAATGGCCCCCCAAGAGCTTTGAGCATCTTTTCGACCCCGAACTCCTTGAGGAGCCCGAGAGCGTCCTTGGCCTGTGGGAGCCCCGGACTCTTCTTTTCGATCGCCGCGTAGACGTTCGAATTCGGGTCGAAGAGCCCGAGTGTGAGGGACGGGGGCATGAACACCACACTGGGCGTCATATAGTGCCGCTCTGCGGGATGGACGTCCACGTTCGAACGGAGGGCCAACCGCATGATCCTCGCCGAACGAACGGGGGATTTGCACATGATGTCCACGTTGATGCCGCCATGGCTCGATGAAAGGACACCCACCTTGGCGTCGCTTGCAGAGCACTGACACTCGGGGAGCGCCTTGGTCAGCGCGTTCGCAAGCTTCTTCGCAGAGGCGGTCATCTCGGCGGGAAGACCAGCGCCCACATACGCGAGAAACAGCCTTTCGGCCGCCTCCCGATCACGCATCCCTCTCGTGAACGCCTTGCTGTGATCCTTGGGCAGAGCGGACGAGGCCCGGCGGTCGTAGCTGTAGGGCATACCTCTCTGGTCCGATAAAAGCGTCAACGAGCGACGGTAAGCCTCTTCGGCTTCTTGGGCGCATCGGTCATCTTCACGCCGCGTGAAGCCTTCTTGGCGACCCTGCTGCATTCGGAGCAAAGGGGGACGGTACCGTCTTTGGTGACGGCCTTGTTCACGGAGCAGCCGAGGCACATGCCGAGGTCAGCGGGCATGCGCCCATCCTACACCGGGTCGTCCGGTCGCGCTAGGCTCCGGGCGGGAGAACGCGCTGGACGGCATGGCCATTCCCGGAGGCGACGTGTTTCAGTGGGATCGAGAAGTCCCCGTTCTGAAGTATGGTCCCCTCATTGAACTCGTGGCCGCTGATCTTGGTCGCGAGGAAGGGGCGGAGGGCGGCCGGCACTTCGTTGTCGAACCGGACATCGTAACCGTTCGGAGCCGACACGGAGCCGACAGCGATCGTGTGGTCGACCGCGACCTTGGCGGAAAGGTCTGGTGGGTTGCCATCGTGGGCGTCCAGGGCGGGCAAGAAGAGCCGCGATGCGTCCTTGGGCTCGTACCACCAGAGCATAGGCTCGGCCTTCACGGAGCCGTCCCAGGCGCAAAGAGCGAGGGGCCAGCCCGGATACCACTTGGCGTACGCGTCGAAGATCGCCTGGTTCGCACGACCGGGACGCTTGTTGTCCGGCAGATGCTTCAGAGCGGCAGGGATGTCACGGGCGTCCTTGGCGAGAACAACCGTGTAGGACCCGGACTCGAAGACCTGTATGGCGTCGCAATCGTCATCCATCCCTCTACGGCTCTTGCTGAACCCACGGGAGAGACGAGTGTTGGCAGCGTGGATCGCGGTCCGGTAGTTGACGAGTACCGACTTGGCCTCTCGCATGTCGAGTGTGTTCCCTGGTCCGAGGAGTACGTCCGTCGGGATGGGAAGGAGCATCGCGTTGGGGCCGCGCGAGAGGTTCTCGGCGTTGTTTTGGTACCCCATCACGTGTACGAGCTTCCCTTCGTGAAGGGTCTCAGCCGCGTAGAGGATCGTGTCGGTGAGCTTGGCGGGTTCGAGTGTCAGGCACATGAGGCCGTACTACACCGACGGGCCGCCGCATGCCGTCCAAAGTTCCTTGAGTTTACCCGTAGCCAGTAGACGAACCCGCTTCGAAGCCTTGACGAGAGGACTTGCGACGACCTCTCCAGGGTACCCGGATTCGTACAAGATTTTCCCGTCCTGGAACACGAGGTGCTCGATAAATCCGTCGGGGTTCCTGAGGAGAACGACACGTCCCCGAGCGGTTTCCCCGAGGCCCTTGGTGAACCTGTCTTGCACTCGAAGGAGGGCTGCGTTGAGGGCGTCGAGTTTCTCCGCCAATAGCGGGCCGACCTCACGAGCCCGAGCGCACATCTCACGCACCTCTTCCGGCGTGCGCTCCTTCAACGGAACGGGCTTTTTGGCGGCCTCCGACTTCCGCGTGGGGAACGGTAACGCCATATCCATCGTGACGTCCTCCTCCGAGGTATCTGTCACTTGGTTTTGGCCTTGGCTATCGACTGTCGAAGCTTCCAATTCTGAACGCGGCATGAGGAGTTGCAGAACTTCTGCCCTTTCTTGCGAGGCTTGAATGGGTTCTTGCAGTGCTTGCAGATCACACCGCCGGTGGGTGATGGCGAGCCCTCAAATGGATCCTCGGAGAGCAGATGGTCATAGACCGTCGGCCTCGAACTGGCGGTTTCGTAGCCCGTGATCGCTTGGCGAAGAGCACTACGGGCCGTCATGCTGAGCCCAGAATGCGGACTCCATGCGACCCTCCGCACAATCTTCACGAGGCGTTCAACAGCAATTTCGGGGGTCATGTAAATTATCCGCGTCTCTTGACGTCGCCGATCAGCCTAAAACAAGGGGCTAGATAGGGTCTACTCAGGTGCGTTCCAAAAAGAAACGCAAAACCCGAGCAGTTACAGGTGGTTAGGCTTTTAGTGCAAATGCCAACTGTTACCTCAAAACTCGTTCATAACATTCACGGCCTATTCGCGAATTCTCTGTTGACGTGTTCTGTAACTACACCGCCCGAGTGGCGACGACGATTGAGACCGAAGTGGCGTAGGACCTCGGGGATGTGGTCCTCGGTCAGTCCGCCTTCGTGGAACTTCGTCTTCACGAGCTTCGGCAGAAGATGCGCCATGTCTGAGTCATCGTCGATGATGGCGTAACCAGAGCACGGGTTCAGATCGAGCCACTCCTGGATCTCGTTGCCTCGGAGCTTGTCCGAGTAGTGCCACGGCGTGATGTCGATGACCTCCCCTTCGAATCCACGGGCATCGAGGAGGGTCTGAAGTCGCTCGGCGGTCCTTCCGTGCCTCCATGTAGAGGAGACCACGATCTTTGCGCCCGTCTTCTTAAGGATGGTGTTGACGATGCGGATGCCGGCGGGGTTGAGGTCATGACACTCACGCCACGCCTTGGTACCCTCGGTCGGGGGTCGAGCTTTGAAGTAGTCCATCGAGTTGAGGACCCCATCAAAGTCGAGGAAGATGACGCGAGGTCCCTCGATCAGCTTGACGTGGTAGCGGTTGACCTGGTTGATCCCGATGGGGATCCCGTTCACGGCGATGCGGCGTTCGCTGCTCAAGCACAAGCGCCCTCGCCAGTGGGACGTGACGAACATCACCTCGCCCTTCTTGAACGCCACCCCACCTCGTGTCTCGGTGTTGTGGAGCAGCCTAACGCGGCGGCCCACGTATTCGTCCATCTTCAGTTCGGGCTTTCGGCGAGGAGCTTCTGAGCTTCGTCGAGCAGCTTCTCCCATTTTTCGAGGTGGCATTCGTTGAGTCCCATCGCCGGAGGGATGCAGATGTTGCAGCGCTCCGCCTCTTTGAGCATGCGGAGCATGCGAGTCAGCACGTTGCGAAATCGTTCTTCTCTGCTCTTTACACCGTCGGCCACGGTGTATCTCTATGACGAGGACTTTATGCGCCACAGGCCCAAGTTCCGCATCCCCGTGGGGTGGGAAGAGAACGATCTCGTCGAGACACTTTTCTCCGACAAGGAAGTGTTGAGGTGGCCCTTCGGCGAGTTTCCGTCAGAGTTCGAGGTCGAACGTCTCAAGTCCAGGTCACCTCACATCCCGGAGAAGAAGCCCCGCTACCAGGTGTACGTTCCGTCCGCCTATGGCCGCGCCCGCTCCGTGGAATGTGATGATGGCCCTCTTCGTTTGGATCAAATCCCCATCGGGGGGCGTTTCCTTGTCCTCCGCCCAGTGACTCGAAAGCAGCGGTGCTTCGAGTTCAAGGGTGTGCGTCATGCGATCCTTCGGGTAGCCCACATGGGATCGGTCGCTACCCTATGCGGGCAAGACGAGTACGTCTCTGGACTCAGGGCTCAGCGAGACGTCTACTTCTCTGAGAACAACGAACCCACCTGCCGGGCCTGTTTGAACATCGGCTCGGAGGCTTGGATCCCGTACATTGTCTTGCCGTACGTGCACCCCCGGTGGCAAGACAAGGACCGAAAGAAGGCCAAGGTCAAGGTCAAGGTTCACGCCAAGCAGCCGACCGCGTTCGAGCGCATCCTCCAAGATGACGTGCTCAACCCCCCTCCAAAGCCCAAGCCCGAGCGGCCACCGCCCCCAGAGGATGATGAGTTCGTCGACACGCGGGAATCGAAGCTCGCCTCACGACGGGAAACCGCCGAACGGTTCCGGCAGGCGAAGTCTTCTACCCGCCGCTGAACCTGCGCCTACCCGCCCAGGGCTTGTGGGCCTTGGGCGCGGGGCGGCTCAGAAGCTCCCAGAAGCGGTCGTTCCACTCCTCCTGGCTCTTGGCCTCCCGACGGCTTCCGAGAGCCTTCTCAGCCCTCTGGAGGACCGCACGCTGGTTCTTCTCGATGGACCGGAAGACACGCTCCTCATGGCGGTTACGGGGCCATGGGGCGATGACTTGGCCGACGGGGGTTGACGGGTAGTTGTCGTACGAGGCACCTGTCCCACGTCCACCGTAACCGTAATTCATCATCGTTCCGGCGGGGATGGCGCGAACCATTCGACCATCGGAGAACGTGAGATAGACGGTGGTGGGCGTGCTCGCGGTCGATAGTGAATCGATCGTGATCAGGTTCGTCGTGGCGTTCGTGACCACGTAAGGGATCGGCTTCGGCCCTTCGGGCGGCGGCGGGTCGAGCGGGTCTTCGAGCGCAATCCGGTCCCAAAGCGAGCGACGGGGCTCGTACCACTTCTGAGTGAGGAGAATCTCCCCCTTCATGATGCCGAAGAAGCTCACGCCGTCTCCAAGAGGCGCTTCCTGACGAACATGAGCTGGCGTCCGAGCTTGTTGAGGCCGTTCTTTGACGGTCCGTTGCCCCAGTAGGGATCGCCGATCGTGTCCTCAACGAGAATGGCGCTTCCCGTTTCGATGAGGCCGCGTCGAAGATCCTCGTGCTGGGTGAACTTCGCGACGAGGGCCGAGTACATGAAGTGGTCTTTCGTCAGCTCGACGGCGCAACCCCACTCGTCCGTGAACATCGCGTGGAGAGCGGGTGTCCCCACGGGGCTCTCCCAGTCCTCGCGAAGCTCGATTGTGTGTGCATAGTTCTTGGCCTTCCCCGGAGAGTCGAGGTTGCGAATGTGCTCCTGGACGTCCGGGTCGAGCGACTTCATCGCTTGGAAAAAGTGCTCAGAGGTCGGCCATACCTTGTCTTCCAGCTCGATGGGGTGCCGCGAGAAGTTGGAGAGGAGACCGTAAGCCTCCTTGGGGTGGTAGAAGAAAATCGTGATGGCAGGCATGATCAGAAATTCCCTTGTTGGTGCGAGATGTTGGCCCGTAGGGTCATGCCACTGGAGACAGTAGCCGTTGCGGTGAAAGTCAACTTGAACACGAGCCGGCCTTTGCGACGAGATGTCCACACGCCAGCTCCGTAGATCGTGGTCGGCTTCATGTCATGTGCCGGAAACGAGACGGCGATCGTTTCTAGTGCTGAGTGGACGACCCTCTCCCGTTCGTAAATGGGGCACTCAACAGTCAACTCTGGGTCTGAGTAGAGCCCTACCCAAAAGACATCCTTTTCTTCCAGCTCATCGGGATCCGGTGGTGGAGCGACCCACGGGACACGTACCTCCGCCCAGTAGGACTCAAGGTCGTCCTCCATGGGTTACGACGGCGGGAGGTAGATGGCGCCGGTCGGAAGATCCTTCTCCGGTTGAAAGACCGAATGGTCGGCCACAAGAGCCCGGAAGCGTTCAAGGTGGACGGGTGGGCTGTCGACCTCCTCGGTCGGTGCGATAGCGAAAGCTCCGTGGCTCTTGGCGATGTGGATGCGGACGGCTGGCGCCCCCTGGTCGGGGTTGGACGGGAAGGTCAGCGTCGATGACAACCCGACTCGCTTGAGAAGACCGGTGACCTGTTCCTCATCGTCGCTGCCCTCAGGCCACTTCTTGTCGTTGTCGTAGGGCCACACGCGACCGTCCCACCCGAGCGTCTGGAGGAAGGCGTTGACGTACAGCTCTGTCCTCGGTGAGACCGGGAGGCCGATCGTGACGGCTCCGATATGCTTGTCCTCGTTGAGCCGAAGCACGACCGTCTGGATCCCGACGCGGGGGAGGTCGCCCGGCTTCTTCTCGATCCAACCGAGGATGGCGAGAGCACGGTATTCACCGGGGCGGATGTCGCCGCCGGTCACCTGTCCCGTGGGGGTTTCGTTCGGGCCCCAAGACCGGAGGATCTCCCTGGCCTTCGGATCGAGGGAAGATTTCGTCTTCATGGCCCTGTTCTACACCAGCGGTGCGAGAATATCACCGTCGGACGCGAAGAAGGCGGTCAATTCGGTGTAACTACAATGCCATGAGCTACAGCATCCAGGAGGGGGCTGAGGACGCGAAGAAGCGTCAAGAGGCCCTTGAAGCCGTTGCCACGAAGTACCCGGACGCTTACCTCGACACGCTCGATGACAAACGCAAGGTCTGGATGTCCCCTACCGTCCAGCCCACCGATTTCGAGATTATCTCTTCCGAGCAAACCGGCGGTGTGATCGCGAGGTTTGCCACGGTCGAGAGTGTGCGAGTGTACTTGCCTCACGGGACACACCTGCACCTGGGCTACTTCTTCGGCACAACACTGAAGAAAGAGCACCCGGACGTCTACAAGCAGCTCCTCGAAGCTCTCCGATGATCCTCGACTTCTCGCATCGGCCCATCAAGGTCGTGATCGATGACTGCGTGAAGTCGATCGTCGTTCGGTCGATGTCGAGTCCCGACGCGGATGGCCTCGTCCGTCGATGGGAGGAGTCCAAAGGCGGCAAACGATGGCCGGAAGAGGTCGCGCCTACCGTTCGCATGCCACGTGGGGGTGTGACGTGCTTCGAGACACGGCTACCGCTCCTGCACATCCAACCCAGAACGCCTAAACGCGGCAAGTACGCCGCTACCGAGTCTCTCCCCGTCCTTCCGAGTCCGTTCGAGGTGGTTTCCTTCTACAAGGACAACTTGACGGAGAAGTCGGGTACATGGCGGCTCAACATCATCATCGAGCTGCACACGAACCGGCGGCAGTGGTTCGTCACGGTCCAGGACGAGACGAACAGTCTGGCGCTCGCGACCGTCATGGTGAAGGATCTGGAGACGAGCCCGGCTTACCAGGAATCGACCCCGCTTCAACGGTTCATCCGCACGGAGGGACGCCCAGTCTCAGCATGGGATCGCATCATGGAGGACGATTGAGGACCATCGGAGACTTCGTTCG
>Ga0315284_10002986_pt1 | contig 24104 bp, 17 predicted proteins | sample YL17G09_16_MG_FD_203696 | JGI IMG/M metagenome (GOLD analysis project Ga0315284, IMG submission 203696) | Sediment microbial communities from Yellowstone Lake, YNP, Wyoming, USA - YL17G09_16 | ecosystem: Environmental > Aquatic > Freshwater > Lake > Sediment | place: USA: Wyoming | collected...
AGTGAACGCGGCAAACGCCTGCTGCGTCGCCGTGGCACGGTGGTCGAACGGACGTTCGCTCACCTCTGCGAAACTGGTCGCGGTCTCCGAACGTGGCGGCGAGGTCTGACAACGGTGACGAAACGCTACCAAGTGCTGGCGTTGTCTCACGACCGGGGCCTGATCCTGCGAAACCTCTGCGGAGCGGCCAAACCGTGAGCGTTTACGCTCGTCTTGCGCCTTGGTCGGTTGCGACGGGTCACCCCTACGGACCCTGAAACCGATCAGCCACTCTCAACCCGATTTTCCGCTGTTCAAAATCACATACTCGCAAACCACACTCGCGACCGGATCACGCCGCTCGCATAACGACAAAATCAGACGTCTTCAACAGGCTGTTAAGATGAGTCTTGGCCGGTCAGTCGTCCGCGGACAAAAAGCGGATCGCTTCCGATTTATCGGCAATAATCCATCGCGATCGCAGAATGTTTCGCCGCGTAGTCTCGTCGAGTGAAGTTCATGGTGAGTACGTATAGCCTGCTTGCAATCCCAACGGAATCCCGAGATTCCAATACACGAGCAGCAGCACGCTCCATGCGACAAGGAAGCCCATCGAGTAGGGGAGCATCAGCGACACAAGGGTGCCAATACCGGTAGACTTCACATACCTTTGGCAATAGACAACAACCAGAGGGAAAAAGGGCATGAGGGGGGTAATAATGTTGGTGCTTGAATCACCAACACGGTAGGCCGCTTGCGTCAATTCCGGAGAAAGTCCCAATGACATCAGCATCGGAACGAAAATCGGACTCAACAACGCCCATTTGGCGGACGCAGAGCCGATCAATAAATTGACTGCCGCCGTCAGAAAGATGATACCAACGATTGTTACCTGAGAGGGAAGTTTCCATCCGGCAAGACAATTTGCACCTTTGACCGCCAGCAAGACACCAACGTTGGATTGGGCGAATGCGGATGTGAATTGTGCGGCAAAAAAAGCCATCACAAGATAATAAGAGATCGTGCCCATCGACTTCGTCATTGCCTCGACGATGTCACGATGATTCTTGATCTTGCCGGCGACATACCCATGTGCAATGCCCGGCAGTAGGAACAGCAGAAAAATTAACGGAACGATTGATTTCATCAGTGGCGAATCTCTTCCAACCAAATCACCGTCTGCGGATCGAAATGGTGAATCTTTTGGCCATGCCACAAGAACAAGAGTCGCCAGACACAAGGCGAGAACCGCCATTCCTGACAACAGTCCCCAAACCTCATGACGCGACATATGGTCCATATGTGATGCGTCGGTGGATTCTCCATCCACAGGAAGATGCAGAACCCGTGGAGCGATAACGCAGTCGGTGACATACCATCCGACGCAGACAATCACCACACAGGAGCCGGTCATAAATCCCCAATTGCAGAGGGGATTCACGACAATCGTAGGATCCAGAATCTGCGCTGCCTTCTGAGTAAAGCCCTGGAGTAGTGGATCTAGGCTAGCGGGCAAAAAATTGGCACTAAACCCACCAGAGACGCCAGCAAAAGCGGTCGTGATACCGAGCAGTGGATGGCGACCAGCCGCTTGAAATATTACCGCTCCGAGGGGAATGATCAGGACATACCCTGAATCTCCCGCGGAATGGCTGAGAATCGCCACCAGCAACAACATGGGCGTCAATAACCAGCGGGGAGTCAGCCGTAGCATTCCTTTGAGTGTTGCTTGGACGAACCCGGTATGCTCTGCCACCCCCACGCCCAGTAGTGCCACGAGCACAAGTCCCAGCGGCGGAAACTCAATAAATGTCTTGACCATGTTTGCCAAGAAATTCACCAATGATGTTGCCGTCAATTGACTGACGATTTGAATGGGCTCTTTCGTTCGGGGATCAATTTCGGAAAAACCGATTGTCGACAGATAGGATGACGCAGCCCACGTGATGAAAAGAGCAATGACAAACAGAAACGCAGGATCGGGGAGTTTGTTGCCAGCCCACTCGACACCATTAAGGAACCGCTGACTCAATCCCGATGGAGGTGAAGACGACAAAGAACCGGAACCGGAATTTGTGAGCGACATTTGACCGTTCGTCCAGCGTGGTGCATTAAGGGATTCGTTTATTGTGTCGGCTTAATACCACATTTCTGGTCCAGAGACATCACAACGCCTAGCCCAGCCGATAAAGATTCATCGACTTCGCCTTCCCGCAGACATCAGGCCAACACCAAGTCGAAGTTTCCCATCCGATCGAGTTAACGCACCTGTTTCTCGATTTGAACGGTTTCTTGCCGTCGAGCGGGCTTGGAGAGATGCTCGGCGGAAATTTGCAGGTCCATCAGGGCGTCTGCTTCTTCGATGGCTTCCATGACAATTTCAAACGTTGCAGTGTCATGAGGGTTCAGTTCCACTAGTGGCTCGAACCGAATCAGATCTTTTTCGGTCTGATATTGAACACCTCGGACCTCGACAAGTTTCAGTTGGCGAGGAATCGACACACTCAACCTGACGTTTCGAGCGGAGGCATTTCCTTTGTTACTGAGTTGAATCTTGGATGTTAATTTGTCACCAACGGCCACGGATCCCGTGGCATTTAACGTTTCCATCTGCAATTCAGGACGACCGACAACATCGACTTCCGATTTGACGGTGACAGCGTTGCCTGTGCTCCCCTGCGCACTAATCAGGCCATGCAAAATGCCGGGCCGCTTCGCGAGGAGCGTGGCTTTGACCGTCATTTCATCGCCAGCGGGCAGCGGGCCGATCGTCCAGTGGATCGTCCGATCCGTCTCCTGAAATTTTCCGCCATCCGTGGCTTCGATAAATTCCATACCAACTGGAACAACCTCGGAAACATGAACCTGTTTCACTTCCGCATTTCCATCATTTTTGATGCCGTTGGTGAAGACCGTGCGTCGCTCTGCAAAAATACGATTCTGGCCCGTACGTGTGAGGACGAGATGCTCACCGATGATGTCGATCGTTGAATCTAGTTCTTGGACAACGACACCATCGGCCGACAGAATCACTTGATTCTTGACCCGCCCTAATTTGACGGCCGTTACCTGCAGAACGATCTCGCGTGATTCGTCTGGCTCGAGCCTGCCAATTGGACATTCGATGTCGGAGGCCGCGTCATGCTTTAATCCCTCAGGAATCAGGTCTCGAACCGAAACGTTGTTTGCCGCAGCACCGCCGGAGTTTTTGAGCAGAAATGTCATGTCAATCGTTTCGCCGATGCGAACCTCATGAGGAGCTCTCACTTGGAGCGACAGTTGCGGAGCGGCGACGATGATTTCGGCGGCAACTTCCGTTGAAAAATGGACTCGAGCCACGCTTCCGATCGAGCCTTGTTGCCTGGGAATGACACGGATTGACAGTCTTTTTTCTTCGTTTGGCTTCATCGTTCCAAGACGCCAGATCAGAGTCTTGTCGATCATCTCAGCGCGAGGCAACGTTCCAGTCAGTTCCGTACCCATGGGAATTCGATCTTCCACAACAACGTTCCGTGCGTCATTGCTGCCGGCATTTTTGACGATGACGGAGTACACCAGTGGCTCACCGAGTACACCCTGTTTCGGTGCGATTTTTTCCAAAGAAAGTCGGGGCTGCTGAATCCCTCGCGGAGTCGCATCCGTGACCGTTCCATCGCCAACGAGATCATTTGATGTAGGAGGCGACAATTCCCCCGGTCCGGGCCGTTGTGAGTGAGGAACTCGTTCGTCGGCGGATGTATCCAAGGCCTCTAGTGATTGCGATTCAACTTCCAAATCAGGGCGATGACGTCTCGGTGTTTGAGGCTGTCGTGTTTCCGAAGAGTCTGGCGATTTGTCCTTGAAAATTTCCACAGGAATCTCGGGCGGCAATTCCGACACAGAAGTGTTTGACGGTTCCTCCGAAATTCGTGCAGGTTGTTCCTCTGTTGAATTGGCATCACCGAGGTCCGGCGACGTGGATTCGTCTGAAATCTCTTCAGGCGGCGACTGAACGAAGGGATTCGTACCAAAGGGGTCTGGATCGGTATCGTCGGGAGTAATCCCGGATCTCACATTCAATGTCGATTTCGAGACCGGATTCTGTACCGGAGGTTCCGATGCCTTTGAGTCAAAAGGATCGACTTCTTCAGAAAATAGACGGGGCTCATCGCTCTCGACGCCGACTGTCTGTACCACTGGCTGAGAAGAGGTGGAATCTAGCGCGGGGCTCAAGTCCGGCACGTCGATATCGAATCGGATACCTGGACCGAGCAGCGGCGGCGACGAGTGTTCGACCGTCAGAGGCGAGGTGTCCTCGGTGATTTCCGATAGAGCGTTTTCCTGAACGACTCTTTCCTGCGATCGGGATTTCTCCGGTTCCGCCAGCCCCTCAACAGGATCCGCATGTTGTGACGAATCATTCTGCTCGAACATCACTTTGGACAGGTTGGATTCAGCCTCCAGCAAATCGCTCTCGTCACCTTCGGTACGATGGATGCCGGCCACGACTGCTGTATGATCCAATTTTTGTTGTGCTTGGTAAACAGCAACCAAGCCAACGCCAATCACACTCGCCATCGCGGCAAGTTTCCATAATCCACTAATTAACATGGGAATCCATTCCCCCCTCTGTGCCCCCTGCTGTCCAGCAAACGACTTCACAGCGAGTCGTTTGCTTTTCCCATTTATTGCCGCTCTTGGCGGAGCGAATTCGCAAACAGCAATGTTTGGTCAAACAAACTACGTATACTAATACCAGAAAAGGCAGAATTCGAATAGGCCAACTCCGGCAACATTTGCCGTATGATTCAGCGACGCAGATGCTCAGTAGAGCAATCGGCTCTCTTCGAGAGATGCCCAAAGATTGGTTGCTGATTGTTCCTCGTGATTGAACGTATTCAACAAATCGAACGTAATTGGGGTGTGAAATGAACGACAATCCCGACTCGATGAATCCTCCCGCAGACGCCTCGTCTCCGCCATTAGAGCGAGTGCTCCAAGAAATGAACCGTTGGTTTGATGTCGCCAAAGCGACTGGGGAACGAGCATTGGAGACATTGGGAATGCTCGGCCCCGGTCGAACGATGGTTCCTTCTGTGGACATTGTGGAGTTGTCTGATGAAGTCCTTGTTTTGGTTGATCTGCCGGGTGTTTCTGCCGAATCCGTTCAACTGACGCTGGCAGGTAATATGCTCACCGTGAAAGGGACTCGCTCCAATTTCAGTATTCCCCAAGAGAAGAACGCTCGTTTTCATCTCGTGGAACGCGACATCGTCGGATTTGAGCGGTCTGTTCCGCTTCCTGTGTCCGTCAATGCAGAAGGCATTCATGCGGAAACTCGTGATGGGCTGCTCAAGGTCACACTTCCCAAAACTCCGGCCGCACCCCATCGCTCAATTCCCGTCACTCGTGGCGGTTCCGAACCCATTTCCATGGAAAGTTGACGGGGTCGATCACATGAACGCCCGACAGGTTCTCTGCCCGAATTGTGGTTCCGACGGGAAAAGCATCGATCGAAATCTACTGGGAGCCAAAGACGCCTGTCCGCGGTGTTTTCATGTTTTTGGGTCGGGCGTCTCCGATGACATTCCTGTCCTATCGGCGTTCTCAAAAAAAAATACCCCACCAGTCTTCTCGGCATCCCTCCCGGACAAAAATGGGCAGGACTCGAAACTAAATCTACTTCTACGGCGAACAATTCCTTCACGTTTCGAAGGAATTGTTCGGCCCAACGAACACACTCTGGGCGTTGGAGTTTCAGTGAGGACAGCGGGGATCGCAAAACGCGTCAGGGCGATGCAGACAAGAAATGTGAGGCGAGCTCGAAACGGGTTTTGTGCGGGAATGGCATTGGTGATCATCGTCAGTCTGGCGGCTTACATCGCCGCGATCAAAACGCCGGTTCGACAACCCGTCGTCACGAACACTGGGGTCATTCCGCCCAAACACATCGTTGGTGCTCGGCGGGAGACGAACACCAACGATGTCGCGGACGACGAGGTGATTTTTCAAATGGACCGGGCCACGACTGACGCACCTGTGGATTTGCAGTTTATCCCGTTCGGTACCCAAGTTGCCCTCAATATTCGCCCCTCCAGCCTTTGGGAAAAAGGTGGGTCGAGTGACGAGATTCGCTCGTGCCTCATCCCGCTTGCAAACGTCTTGGAGACGACTCTTCAGGACTTGTTTCACCGGAAACCGGCAGAGATCGATGAGGTTTTAATCTGCTTAATCCCTAGTGAGAAAGGGACGTTACCCAAAGTTGCCGCCGTCGTCCGCTTGGTGAAGGATGTCGAAGAAAGTAGGCTATTGGAAGAAATAGGCGGTCACCGAAATGATGACTATGGCCGTCCAGTGTATCTCAGTGGTAACCGTGCGTATTTGATTTACAATTTGAAGACAATCGCAGTCTGCCCCCGGGAGCAGGCGCGGGAGATGGTCTTGGCGATTGATGGTCGAAATGTGAATTCTGACGGTATTGACAAATTGCTGACTCTGACGGACCGCCGTCAGCATATCACTATCATTTTTGTTCCCAGGACATTGCGACTTCACTCCGAATTCTGGTTTACCGAGGTCAATCCTTCTCGGGCATCGGTACGGAGTTTCTGCGATTGGTTGGGTATCGAAGTTGAAGCCGTAGCCTGGAGCTTCCATTTTGGATCCGCGACATTCTGTTCGAACATGCTGCTCCGTAGTATGCCAGAAACGACGGGACCTGAACTCGCCCGCAACCTGCAACGGAAACTGGATCACTTGCCGCAGGAATTGCTTTCTGCCGTTCGCGCCATGGATCCGCAACCGTTGGGGAGGCGAAGGATCATCGGTCGCGTTCCGATTATGAGTGAGGCCTTCTCGATGGCGACCTCGGTCACTTTGGGGCGTGGGTACGTCCGGCTCAACACGCAACTTCCCGAGCGAGCCGCTCCGAATCTGGCACTGGGATCGATGCTCTTCTGGGATGAAGCGACACACAATTCATTTACGAAGACGACGCCGATGATTCCTGTCGGTATCCAATTTCCGGGGTCGATGATTGATCGCTTACGACAAAAAATTGATGTCGATTTCCGACGGACCTCCCTCCAAGACGCGTTGACTTACATTGGAGGAGAAATCAACACGGCCGTCGAATTTGATGAGGATGCCCTCAAATCGGCCGGCTATACCAAAAATATGCCGCAGGACATGAAGCTCGATGGTGAACCGGCGAAACTCGCCCTCCATCAGATTCTCAAAAAGTATCAGGATTCACAACGACCAGAAAAAAATATGGTCGTCGTCGTGGATGAAGATCGGAAAGCGATTCTTGTGACAACACAGACGGCCTGTCAAAAGAAGAGTCTGATTCCCTTCGACTTGACCGAATAAAATCCCCACGAGATCTCTCCTCGAGTTGCTTTCAATGTCCGATTATCAATGTTCTTGCCCCGAGTGTAATACGATTCTTCGAATTCGTGACCGGACGTTCGTTGGCCGTCAAGTGAAGTGTCCTGAGTGCGGAGTGGTCTTGGTCGTCAAACGTCATGATCACGGTCAACTTGTCGTCGGAGTACCGGAAACGGACGCTTTAAAAGACTTGCGGAAGCCATTGGCCATCCAAATCAGAGCTTTTTTTCAAGGCGGCCATGCCGCCTCATCGCGGCAGTCGGCGATATTTTTTCAGCGTCTCGTTTCGCCGATGGTCATTTCGTGGGCTCTCGCCGCAGCGGTAGTCATACTCGTAGCGGCCATCGTTTTTCGCCCCTCGGTGCGTGTTCGTTCAACGGTGCCTCCCGCAATATCAATGGAGCCGCCGGCGGCTTCATCATCCGTCAGCGGCGAAAACATCGACCTAGACAGGGTGGGGCCAAGGTCAACGCAAGATTCTCCTCAGGTGATCGTTGCGCCCTCAGCGGACGGACTCGATGTGGAGAACGTTGTTGATGGATTGACACCGGCCAACGTTCCTGAGGGATTCGAAGCTTCGCCGCATTTATCTCCGGAGGCCAGTAACTTCGATGAGGATCCGTCGCTCCCGCTGACCGCCGAAAAAATCATCGAGTCACTTCCGCAAAAGACGTCAACCATCGATTTTGTCGTGAATCTCAATCAGCCTTTGTTGTCATTCGAACAACCGAAGCCGGTCAGCCGTCGTGAGTTGATCGACCTGCTTGAAGAGCTTCTCGGAGCACCAATCAAATACGATGTCGATCAACTTGGTAAATCCAATCTCGAAAAACTCGTCACGATTAACGCGATGGAAAACACGACGGTCGGCAGTGTCATCACGGCAGTACTCCACGACGCTGGCTGGAAATTTCATCTGCAGCCGACTCATCTTGAGATACAGCTCCATGACAACAAATGATCACGGCGATTCACGCTCCTGCTGCGAATCGGTACACTGGATTCCGGAAAGAACTTCTGTAAGTGTGTTCCGCCTTGACGAGACTTTCGTCGAGTCACCGCTGTTGACGCGTGTTGATTGAGCCCTACATTCTGACCGAACTGCGAATGAGAATTTGAGGCGATGTCGACACTTGTAAACGTGATTACTGCCTCCGTCTGCTGCCTTGAGATCCTAAATTTGCACCGATTTTTGAAGGCAAATTTATTGTCTTGTCATTTCGAACTGACCGCCGAAAGCGTCTGCTTCCGACCAATAATCCATTCACCAAGGACAGAGTAATTCGATGACTGCACCTGCACTATTTAACGCATTGACTGAACAGCTTCGAAGTGGCGGTCGGACGGCAGTGCTTGACCATCTTGCCGAGATACTGATTGAGCAAAAGGACTACCATAAGTTGTTCGATGCAAGGTGTCAGCGGAAAAAATATGAATTAGAATTGCCCCTTCACCAGCCGACGTCGTTTTCGGACGTACCTGACGACAAGAGACAGGAATTCGAATCAGCGTACATGGCGGCCGCTCGAGAAGTGGGCCAATATCTTCTAGCGGACAAAAAGTTGGGGCATGCGTGGATGTACTTTAACGCAATTCACGAAACCGAGTCCCTCAAAGAGGCGATCGAACAACGGCCGATACCCAGTGAAGCAAGCGACGAATCGGAAGAATTGATCGACGTTGCCCTGTACAAGTTGGTGCATCCGGTTAAGGGCATACAAGTTCTTTTAAGGACACATGGGACATGCAATACGATCACGTCTCTTGATCAGCAATTTCGAAATCTTTCTCCCGATCAGCGTTCTGAATGTGCCGCGATCCTCGTCCGAACATTGCACAAGGATTTGTTCCATTCCGTGCAATCCGAAGTCGCGAAGCGGCTGACCGTCGTTTCTCCGGTCGACACGTTGCGAGAACTGATCGCGGGTCGTGACTGGTTGTTCGCGGACAACAATTATCATCTCGACGTTTCACACCTGCACTCAACGGTTCGCTTTGCTCGCTCGCTGAGGCTGAATTCCCCCGAATTGGCATTAGCTCGTGATCTTGCCGAGTATGGATTACGACTCGCACCACAGTTTCAATATGCGGGCGAACCTCCTTTCACAGATTTCTATTCCGCGCACATTAATTTCTTCAAGTTTTTATCCGGCGAGGATTCAGACGCTGCATGGGACTACTTTCAACAGCAGATCAATTCCGTTCAGGATGAATCGGAACAAACATTGATCGCTATTGTCCTAGTCGATCTACTGTCCCGAACAAGCCAAATCGAAAAGGCTCTCCCATTCGCCGAAAAGTTCCTGCTCGGACCCAATCCCGATTTTGTGGTTGAGTTTTCCGAGATGTGTCAGAAGACCAAGCGAATCGACGTATTACGATCAGCCGCCGAGGCACGCGGTGACTTGGTAACGTTTGCAGCCGCTCTCGTTCAGCTGATTTGAAGGTCGCCCTTGTGCCGATGGACGAAGCGACCCACTGTCGTTCGTCCGTAGGCGCAGTCCATTCGGGCTTCGCGTCACAGACCGGATCACCTGCGGTCCTTTCCGTGACGAGCACTTTGATTCAACCGATTTGTGTCGGTGATCCGATACACCGAGAACAAGTCCGGTGAAAATTGTGGTTCGGTCAAGGAATGCACGCCGCGGATGCCCCGCACAAATACCCCAGTCATCAACGTCGCCGCCACCTTTCGTGACTCAAGTAGTCTTGTGTGGGAGGAGTGGCTTCGCTGAGGCAAATTTCCGGGTTATCGTTTTTCGTCGTCTCGGACAAAATCTTGAGGAACAGGATGCCTCGCCATGAAAAATAGCAAGTATTCCCTTGGGCTCATGGTCATCACGACCTTGATGATCTGGCAACCAGCATCTTTCGCCCAAGTTGTTCCGGGATCGGGAAAGCAAATTCTGGAATTTTCTGATGACTTCGAGGATCCCGACTGGACCTTCACTCTGAATCTTCCTAAAGCGAGTTCCAATATCGACAAAGTGGAACGCCATCCGGCGGGATTTTCGAGTAATTCGATGTGGCTGGAAAGTTTGTTTCGAGGTACGCCAGACTTCGTCAAACGAGTCGAAACACCCGAGGGAGGTTTGCCGGGAAGCACTGGGGCATTGGCCTTGCAGACGTTGTACTCCGGCGTCCCAGGTCAGTTGTCAAATAAGTTTCAACAAGATGATCTCATTGCCAATGTGAGAAATAAGCTTGGTTACTCTCTTCCCGCATCATGGACACCGAGTTACGTTGTCCGAGTCTATGTCCCCCCCTTCGAGACTTGGGAGAAGCGTGTTGGCAGTTCATTCGGATTCCGCGCCGATTGTCAGACCATGATTAACAAACCAACGAAGACGGGGAGGTTTTTTAGAACGGGTGGCACTAGCAAGGAGGCGGAGCAATACTGGCCAGGATTTTTTATCCAGTTCAACCGTAAGACGCATCCAGAGCACCTCGATAAGAATACGGCAACGATACTGATTCGTTCCGGAGAACGCGGGCAGGATATTCCGGGGCCGGCCATTCTTCGTGAAGGTTGGTGGACATTGGGTATGACAATCACTCCAGATGGCCAAGTACACTACTACGGCCATGAAGGTGTGGAAAAATTGACCGCGAAAGATCATCTCTACTCAAATTTTCCATACGGCTATAAATGTTTGGAAACCTCCACCTGTTTTTTCAACATTGTGAATCAGGATGACGGCCGAAGTTGGTCTACTCGATGGATTATTGATGACCCCAAGGTCTACGTGGCGACAGGTTCATACACTCCGCGGCAGGCTCCGCAGACCGCACAAACGCCAACGCAACCGATTTCGCGGTTAAAGTCGGTGCCGGCGACCACTGCCCCTGCGGTTCAGGTTGCTCCACTCAAGGCACCGCTTAAGATTCCGAAGGCGCCGGCGTCCTTGCCAGAGATTCCGTCAGTCTCGGATCCAGTTCCACAATAGCGATCCCGTATTCAGACTCCGGTGGTCAATCCAATCGTCATAAAACTCCAATCCGCGCCGAAGCGTTTGATTTCACGGTCAATCGGATCCTAGCGTGTAGTGAGACCAAGAATCTGTCGAGGAAATGAACGACCGATTTTCGAGACTTGCCGATTCATCGATGAACGATTCTGTCGTGATGCGGATTGGACTTGTTGACGGTCGTTACTGGAGCGAAGTAGGATCTGTGAACGTTAGCATATTTTTCCTCCGTCAAACTTAGACGGAAAGTGGGTCATGAACGCTCTCGGAAAGACATTGGTGGTCTTCGTCGCCGCAGCAAGTATCGGCTTTGCCGCGTTTGCGATGTCGTTGGTTAGCGGAGGACCGAACTGGAAAGGTGAATCGGAATCGGCGGAGTTGACGAACGATTTCGTCTTCAGCCTCGCGGGCGGTGAGAAGCCGATATATTCCCTCAAGGCACGGACGACCGGAGCGGCCGTTGGTGGCAGCACACCGCTGCTGGCCGAGGCCGTTTCTAACGCGAGAAAACAGCAACTAGCGGATGCCAAGAAACAACAGGCGTTTTTAGAGGGAGAGATAAAAAACATCAGGCCCTCGATCACGGAAATTCAATCATTGATTCTCGTCGATGAATCAGGAGTCCGTGCACGCTCAGAGGCGTACATTCAGCAACTGGATCAGTTGCAATTGGCGATTCAAGTGGCATCTGCTGAGTTTAATTCAAAGGCCGTCGATATTTTGCAGATTCGCAGACTAGGGGTAGAACGCCGCGAAGAAGGTTTTCGGCTGAAGAATCAATTGGAGTTGCTGCGAAATGACCTGTTCGCATCGGAGCAGCAGAGGAAGGCACTTGAGGACGAATTGGTTCGGTCAGAGGAAAACTTAAAGAGGCTTCAGCGTCGCGAACGTCAGTTAGAGCAGCAAATCGGCGTCTCAACAGATGTAGGAACTTTGCAGACAGAGGCTCAGAAGTAGGAGAGTCGAGTTGACCAAGGAATGGTCTTCGAGTTGGTGTGTTCGTTTTTTTGAATTCCTCCCGGTGAGGTGCCTCAATGACAACGGTTGGCAAAATTTTGGTTGTGTTGCACTTGGTGATGTGCATCCTGTTTATGGCTTTTGCGGGTGCCGTGTTTACTGCGCAAAAGAATTGGAAAGACGAAGCAACAAAGAAGAACGCTGAGTTGACCAAGGCAAATCAAAAGCACAAAGATCAGCAAGCGGAGTTCGACAAGGAGCGAACGAATGCTGCGGCCAAACAGGTGTCGCAGGCCGACCAAATTGCTCGTCTGACCGGTGAAAAGACAACACTCGAGATCCAAGTTAAGGCCCTCGATGCGGATCACAAAACATTGAATGTGGCTTTAGACGAGGAACGTGTCTTGGCGTCGTTGAATGGCGTTGAAGCTGATGAGAGAACGAAAGAAGCCATGCTTCAGCGAGGGACGAATGCGTTGCTCTACGAGACCCGCGAAGAATTGATTGCGAACTTACGAAAGGTCTCCGACGAAAAATTTGCGTTGGACTTGTCGCTGGAACAGTTGACCCAAAAACATGAAGGATTGCTGGCCGATCTGTCAACTGTGAAACGGTTTCTTTTATCCAAGAACCTGCCAACCGATCCGAAGTTGATGATTGCCCAAGTGACACCGCCGCCAATCGTAGATGGTCTCATTACGGAGTACTTGAAGGTCGCCAGAGGAGGAGTCGAACTGGTTGAGATCTCCCTCGGAAGCGATGATGGTCTGAGTATCGGTAACAAACTCACAGCCTATGGCAAAAAAGGGTACCTAGGATTGATTCGGTTGACGGAAGTCACGAATGATAAAGCCGTTGGGATAGTCGTGAAAGACGAGAAAGCAAAGAACGTCACCATTCAGAAGGGCGACCATGTCACCACGAAACTCTGACAGTAGCCCGGCTCCTGATATTTATGTGGCCCTCTTGTGGGTCTCTTTGGCGTCCTTACTCACGGGTATTGTCTTTTTGGTGTCGGCATTGAATGCCTACCAGTGGAAAGTTGCTCCCTGAGTTCGTCTCGGGAGTTGTCTGTCTGCGCTGAGGCGATTCCATTTCCGTGGATTGTTGATTGGTATCTCCTTCGAAGCCATCTTGCCCCCGCGTGATGTAAGAACTACAACATCGCTCGCGTGAACGCCCCCTTGGGGGATTCATCCGCGTAGGTTGCTCTCAAACATTCGACGGTTGCACGGATGCTCCATCGCCTGAAATGCTGGCTCAGCCCGGATTTGGCTATCGATTTGGGTACTGCAAATACCCTGATTGCCGTCCAAGGAGAAGGTGTCGTTCTCGACGAACCGTCGGTGGTGGCTCTCCAAAAAGGAACCCGCCAGATTCTGGGACGGGGTACAGCCGTGGGAAAATTGGCACGCCAGATGCTTGGTAGAACACCCGATTCGATCACCACCGTCAAACCGATTCAGAACGGGGCGATTGCCGATTTTAAGTTATGCGAATCGATGCTGCGATACTTCATTCAAAAGGCGGTTCGTGCAACACCCGGCTTTCGACCGAATGTCGTGATTGCCGTTTCCGGAGGAATTTCAAATGTCGAGAAGCGTGCCGTTTTCAACAGCGCTGAGCGTGCAGGTGCTGGACGAGTTTTCTTAATTGCTGAGTCGAAGGCTGCGAGCATTGGTGCTGGCCTTCCGATTGCAGAACCACTAGCAAGCTTGATTTGTGATATTGGTGCTGGCACCACAGAAGTGGCTGTTCTCAGTCTCACAGAGATCGTGGTTGGAAAGTCTTTGCGAATTGCGGGCGACGAATTCGATCAAGCAATTATCAATCATCTGAAGCAGAACTTCTCATTACGTATTGGGGAGCAGACAGCAGAACAACTCAAAATACGAATTGGCTGTGCCTATCCGTTGGACGAAGAACGCACGGGAGAAGTTCGAGGGTTAGACTCTGTGTGCGGTATCCCTCGACGTGCGACCATTACAAGCGAGGAACTGAGAGATGCCATCCGTGGTCCACTGGAGGCAATCTTGAACTCAATCAAGAATGTCATTGAGCAATGTGATCCTGAGTTGGTCGCGGACCTTTCGGATACAGGATTGGTTCTTTCAGGTGGAGGCGCGTTGCTGCCCGGGTTGGATCTGTACTTTCGTGAGCAGTTAGGAATTCCGGTTCGCGTGGCGTCTGACCCTCAACGGGCCGTCGTACGTGGCGCCGCGATCTGCGTCGAGCATCTTGATCAGTGGAAAGAGAGTCTGGAAACGAGCGATGAAAACGTTTGACGCAGGAACAGGTAGTTGTCCTATCGGCCCACCAACGTCACGTTTCCGCTGTTGAGAGAGGAGATGACAAGTGACTTCGGCAAGCCTGCCCGCCGCGTTCTGTTGTGTGCTCGTCGGCTTGGGAATGACCTTCGTTCCCGAGGGGACGACAAATGCGCTGCGAACGTCTTTGATGGACATCATGCAACCGGGACAGCAGGCGGTTCGGGCGTCCATCGAAATGCTCCGTGACAGACTCTTGTCACATGCATTTCAGGTGGAACGAACCCGCCACGGTGAGTTGTCGGAGTTGCAGATGAAACTCGACGAATCGAACGCGCGCATTACAACGCTTGTCGCCCGTCTGACACTGTTGAGTGACAAACAATTGGCGGATGCCGCACTCCCTTCACCGGTTCACCGCTTACCACGATTGGTGACCACGTCCTTGATTGAAGCGAACATTCTTGGAGAAGTCGTCAGTACGCAGTGGAGAAGCGGCAAGTTGCTGGATCGAGGCGATGTCAGCGGAGTCCGCGAATCGTCATTGGTCTTAAACAGTTGTCGATCACTGGTTGACGTTGGCCAAGATGGGGGGTTGACGACGGAAGATCGTTTGATTTACGGTCGAACCGTGATCGGAAAAATTGACCGTGTCGGACGTTGGACCAGCACATGCATTTTGTTGACCGATGAGGCTTATCGAGGCCGCGCTCAATTAATTCACGAATCGGACGCTGGTTTTGTTTTCGGAGCGAAAGGGATATTGAGAGGTCAGGGGAGCGATGTTTGTTCGTTGGAGGGAGTCTCTACAACGGAATCGGTTGGCATTGGAGATACCGTCTTTACGGCTGACAGAGGCGGCATTTCTGAGACACCGCTCTACTATGGCAAGGTGGTGGAAGCCGGATTTGGGCCCGAGGACCGTGAATGGAAAGTCCTCGTCCAACCTGCTGCTCAACCGAGTCAACTTAAGACAGCACAGATTTTGCGAATGAATGTCAGTACGGAACGTCTGGCCGCGGGACGGTGACAGAATGCGTGACAAGAGAGGATCTCAAATCAACGAAGTATTGGGGTAAGCGAGTGCGTCAATTTTCGATTGTGAGTTTCATTTATCTGAGTGTGGCCATGCAAAGCAGTGCTCTCGCGGCCGAATTGCCCGTGAGTTGCCTCCCCTTTCTTCCAGCGTTGACGCTCATTGGAATTGCTTACTGGTCCACAGGAATAGAAGCGATCCTCTGGTCAGCATGTTTGGGTTTCATGCTGGATGGAATATCTGCAGAGCCTTTTGGACTGCAGATGGCACTTGCGGCAGGCATTTCAGGTGGTCTCCAGTGCGTTAGGGAAAACAGCCGCAAGTATGGTTTTATTACGATGGTTGCACAGGTGTTTCTGGTAACGTTGGTCTGGCGAGCGTCGTCTTCTCTCGTCTCAGACAATCGCAGTATGCCGGGTGCCGTCATGACAGCGACCATCGTCTCGGCATTCCAAGATGCCGTTGTGACGGCCGGCCTCGCTGCGATCATTTTCACGGGAGACCGTTTTTTGTTGTCTGGCCTTCATACCCAGCGGGATTCAAGATACGGACTCGACAAACACCGGAGGACTTTTGCGCGATAATGGCGACTCCGTTCCATTTCGCTGGCGCGGCTGCTCACGTGCCCACAATTCGGCTCCGAGCCGTCAAGGTATCGGCTAGCCAATCGACAGGAACCGATCCGAATGGTTGTTTGACATTTGGGGATGATGAATGGGCGTTATGTGGAATCGCTTGGCATCCGATTGGCAAGAGTCTAAGACATGGCAGATGCGTTGTTGGAACGTGAACCACGCTCCAAAACTCAGACTGGGATTGCTCTGGCTTGGAATGATTCTGCCATTGGTCGTCGTTGCTACTCGAATGATTCAATTGCAAGTATCACTTCGAGACGATTTTGCGACCGGCTTCAATCAGAGTTTTGAGGTGCGTGAAGACATTGAGGCTCATGACGGTCGAATTCTCGCAGCAGACGGAACGGTGCTCGCATCTGACGCGGAACACTATGAATTGCAGGTTCATTATCGTCTTCTGCAAGAACCCATCGACTCCAAGTGGTTACGGAGAGAAGCCTTCAAGAGATTGAGTCGTTTGGAGCGTCGAGACGGACAATTGATTGAGGCTGAGGAACGACGAGTCAAGCAGGCCCGAGAGGACCTTTGGAGCGGACTTTCATTGCTGGTTCACAGCGATGTTTCGCACATGGCGATGACACGCAAGGCGATACAAAAACGCGTGGAGAGGACCAAGGCGTCTGTACTCCAATCTCGAGAACAGCAATACCTCAATGCCGAGGAGTTCCAGTCCTCTTCATCAATCGAATCTCAGAATGGATGGGGCCAGGTTTGGCGACGTCTCCAAAGGGCGTTGAGTAGCCCACTCGGTCGAACCAGGCATTCGGAACCGATTGAAGAAGAGGAACGACATCACACGATTGTCGCCAATGTGGATGCCGATGCGAGAGCAGAAATTGAGGCTCATCCCGATCGCTATGGGGGTGTCCGAATAGCCACTCGACGACGACGTTCCTACCCGGAGGGTGATCTTGCCGCGCATCTGATTGGAAGTCGAACTCTCTTGACTGCCGAAGACGTCGTTGGGCGTCAAAATTTCTACCAGATCGGAGATCGAATCGGACGTAGTGCTCTCGAACTTCAGTACGATTCTCATCTGCATGGAGTTCGAGGTGAAAGGCGTCTTGTCAAAAATCGACGAGGCGAAGTTGTGACCAGCGAGATTGTGCGTGCACCAAAACACGGCCGCGATTTGGTACTGACTTTCGATGCCGGTTTACAGCGGCGGGCGGAACAGTTGCTCGATGTGGCCCTTGAGACTGTCACCATTTCAGGCACTGAAGATGATCAGACACATCAAGGTGAAGCATCCAAAGCGACCTGTCCTCAAGGGGGATGTTTGGTCGCCATGGATGTTCATTCTGGAAAAATTGTCGCAGCCGCAGCGGCACCGCGTTTCGATCTCAATCTGATGGTGGTTCCCGATCCACAACGCTGGAGTGATTTGCAAACCGATCCTCGTGACCCGCTGTTCCGTCGTGTGACACAGATGGCGATCGCTCCAGGATCCGTGTTTAAGATGATTTCGGCGGTGGCCGCGATTGAAAGTGGAAGCATCGATCCGCACGCCCCGATTTATTGTCAGGGATATCTAGACCGCCCCGATCAGCATCGATGCCTCACGTATCGACACCACAAAGTCGGACACGGAGAAATGAGCTTGGCGGATGCCCTCTGCCGGTCCTGCAATGTCTATTTCTTTACAGCGGCGAGGCGAATGGGGCCGCAACGACTTTCCGATTGGGCAAGTCGTTTTGGTTTTGGCCAACCCACGGGAATAGATCTCCCATCCGAAGGGGTGGGCCATTTGCCTTCGCCGGACGAAGTCCATTCAGGCGAACACCGGAGATGGCATACAGGCGATACGCTCGGCTTGGCGATCGGTCAATCGGCACTGTTGGTCACTCCGTTGCAAGTGGTGCGCGCGATGGCAGCGATCGCCAACGACGGAAACCTTGTGACGCCACATCTGATGGGCGATTTCGGGCCGAGCCAATTCAACGACGCGTCATCGTCGCCCCCGTCCTACGCTCATCCAGAACCGCGTCCAATAGCTGATCTACGCATGGAAACGTTGGCCGAAGTTCGAGAGGGACTTACGAGGGTCGTTGACGATCCTTATGGAACGGCCTTCAAAACCGTCTGGATGAAGGAGGTCACTATCGCTGGAAAGACGGGAACTGCGGAGACCGGCCGCGGAGCCGATCACGCGTGGTTTGCCGGCTACGTTCCAGCGGATAGGCCGCGAATTGCGTTTGTCATTGTCCTCGAACACGGAGGTTCCGGCGGCAAAGCCGCAGGTCCGGTGGCTCGGCAGTTTGTGAGTGCTCTGCTCGAACTCGGTCTAATCTCGCCGACAGCCAATCTGGTGAAAGATTAGGCCCGTTCTCCCTAGGGAGTCAGCGCTAGTCAACAGGATGGCTTTGACCTGTGTCTGGGATAAATTTCGTCTTCATTTTCTAACCGGAGTGTGACACCACATCCCCTGCCGTTGACCCGCCCATGCGTAGTGATCGAGACCGGAGCTAGATTGAGAAGGACACCTGAAACATACCGGCCGGTATGGCCACTACAATCGGTCAGTGATTCGGCGGCGGGAATCAGTATGCCTGTTAACATCGGAGAGACCCATTCGGACCATGCCGTTCATTAAAGCAGAAATCGATTCTGCCAAAATTCATCTTTGCGAAGCCGACCCGATTATGGGTTATCTTATTGACCACGTCGGTTCGTTTTCGCTCAAACTTGACAACGATCGATTTGGAATTCTGGTTCGCTCGATTATCTCCCAGCAAATCTCGACGCAGGCGGCACGTTCGATCCAGAACAGACTCGTAGAATTACTCGGCTCAAAGCCTCCGACAGCGATTGCCATCAAAAAGACATCCGACACGGCACTTCGATCGGTTGGCCTGTCGCCTCAAAAACGGATGTATTTGCAGGACCTTTCCACACGAGAGTTGGATGGGCGACTTCAACTGCAACGCATCGGCAGGCTGCACGATGAAGCGGCAATTGAGCATCTAATTCAGGTGAAAGGTATTGGCCGTTGGACAGCGCAGATGTTTCTGATCTTTTCGCTTGGTCGGCTGAATGTCTTGCCTCACGACGATTTCGGCGTGAAGACGTCCATTCGAAATCGATATGGGTTCAGTGAAACTCCATCACAACAACAAATCGAATTGGTCGCTGCATCATGGAAGCCCTTCTGCAGCGTTGCCACGTGGTACCTTTGGCGTTCACTCAAAATGAAAATCAACTCGGCAACAGCTCTTACAACCGAGATTGGACGTGTTGTGGCGGGGAGCGACACCCTAACGAACGTTGCTCTAAACAGCACTCGGACCTGCTCACATTACTAGATCAACTCAACAGACACTTGATGGACTTCTGCTCCCGAATCCAATCTGTTCAACGAGTTTCGCGGACGGATTGTCAACGTCGTACCTCAACGGGTAGGCCACACTGTTGACAGACAAGGATCCTTTTTACTTGCCGAAGAGCTTGCTAGTTGTGCCGTCCGATGACTGTGGAGCCGATTTCTTTTTCTTATCGAACAAGTCGGAGGTCTTTCCATCGGACGTTCGATCCCCGATGGATTCATTGCTTGAGGAACTGGCGGCACCGGCTTTCAACGTATAGGGGCGCAGATCACCCGGACGGAATAAGCGTCTTTTCGATAGGTAGCCAATATGAGCGAGGAAATCTGTGAACTTGACGACACGCACGCCATTGACACGTGCCTCGGATAGGAGATCTTTGTTCTGTTTTCCGATTTTTGCGGCGATCTCTTTTTCCTTGACTCCCACTATCTGGCTTGCGTCTGGGATGTCGCTAACAACAAGAAACTTGGTTTGTACGGTAATCTTACCACCGGCGGGAATTCGCTCCCCTTCATCATTGATTTCATTGTCAAGAATACATCCAGAAACGGCCAACATTCGCCGGAACTCTTCTCGATCACTTCGTCCGTCGTTATCGAGATCAATCGGCCCGACAATCGATATTTTTTCAATCAGACCGGGACTCCAAATCGGCGTATAAATCAAATCACCAGGAACGATGGGCCGAGTCAGATCACTTTGGATAACCCGCGCTACAGCCAGATGGGCATCAATCAGTTGTGTCACTTCGATCCTCGCTTTGACATCCTCGGCGCCACGTCCGACTCCGCTCCCTTCCTTCGAATACACTCCAAAGGTCATTCGTGTCTTCAGGCCATCTGCCTGGCCGAGATCGATATAGACGGAGTTGGTCGTGGTATCGATCCGACGAATATAGCCGTCGGGTTCTTCAAAACTGATCATTTCCAAAGCGTCAATTTTCCCCTTCATGAAGTCGATCCGATTTTCGAGATCGACAACATCTTTTTGTAATTTTTTTCGCTCATTGGTACGCGATTCCCGCTCTTGGGCGAGGTCCGCAAGCGACTGATTATTTTCCGCATTTAAGCGATCGACCTCCTTCTGCTTTGTGGTCAATCGCTCGTTGCTATTTGAAATCACGTCTCGCTTGTCAGCCTCGGATTTCTCTTGCGCGCTGCGATGTAAGTCGATTTGCGAATTCAAGCGACTCTGTTGATCCTTTAAGTTCTTTTGCAAGTCTGCAACCGAAGTGATCTTTGATGCAACGTCAGAGCGAGAGGCATCCAGTGCCTCTCGCAATTTTTGTAGGGTCTCGGCGTAATTCACACCCGATAAATCTTGCCCAAAGTCATTGATGTCCTTCTTGGCTGCACCACTGACAGATGTTGGGTTAGTCGGATTTGACGGATCCAATACCGTTTCAAATTTTTGGCCAGTCAAGTTTTTCAAGGCTTGGACCTCATCATCCATTTTTTTGATGGCCTGATTTTGGCTGCTGGATTTGCCTTCCAGTTCCGCAATTTTTGCGGCGCGATCAGAGTATTCGCGGTGAAACATGTAGGTCGTAATGCCCAGCACAACGGATAGAATGACGAATGAAATCAGAGCGAAATGAACAGGACCCGGCTTATTGGAAGCGGCAGCCATGGAAAAATCCTTCGGACAGCGAATCGTTTTGAGCTACTGATCAAACGGTCGGTGGAGCAGACGGGAGGCGAAATATTGAGGGATGGAGCCCAAACCGAGTAGCGTGTGGCTCATTATTTGTTGCGAGGTTCAGTGTAAGTCGTGCTTTTTTCGAGTCAAGCGCCTCTTTCCGAGACGTGAAATCTTCTCCGAATTTCGATCCACTCCATTCGGATCCGTCACCAGTACCAAAAACACCAACTTAAGCCCTAGTAGGGGTCTCTCGTCCCAAGAGTTTCCCCTTTCAGTTTCGGTTGATACGGGGGGGGCGGCCGCATGGAAAGACTGCGTCCGTACAAAGCTTCACTGACTCAATGTAGATCACGCGGATTCCGCCGGTTGTTAAGGCGAAAGACACGATGACCGGATCAGCCCAATAACCCCCGTCATCGAGGGTTCGTCTGACTCCATTGGCCAACTTGCAATTGCGAGGACTTCAAAACCGAATGTTGTCAGGATGGTTCCCGATTTCCTGATTTTGCAGAACGCTTCGCCGGCGTGACTCACCACGTTACGCCAGTCCGATCCCTTGCGAACGGCTGGAATCGGTGGCGGGTTTTCAGGGTGGCGACGCACGATCGGTTCTTCCGGCGGAATCCGGAAAATCCATGCCGGTCAGACTCTGCCAACGCGACCCTTCAGGATGCTAGTCCCAAAGTATGGCATCGAGTTCGAGGTTGACCCAGATCGCGATGTCCGTTTCGCTCTCTGCATTGGATCACGCATTTTTGAACGGTTTTAAGGATCCTGACATATATCTTTTACCCAAGAAATTTGAACAGGCGGCATCGTCCTAATCCCGCAACCACATTTCTTGCATCATTCCAATCTTGTCGGTTTTGATTCGGGATGAAAGGAACAATGGCGGGGGCGGGCTTTTCCTACCATGACGGAGAATCTACTCTTAAGAGTCATTCGACAAATTGAGGGCGAGGCATCCAGCGATGCGAGGTCTGTGACGACAGTCACGGGTGGCCTGCGGCTCAGCAGCGGGCTTGACTTCGCTCAACATATTAGTAGCGGGCCATGAATGTTTTGTGTTAGGACTTCACTTATTTGAAAGCTGTGTGCGGACACGCTTTATTTTTTGACGTGGATTGGACTCATCAACGATGCCTCTTGCCTTTGACCGAAGTCGGAATCATTTTTCTCGGGCACAAAAATCAATACCCGGAGGTGTGAACAGCCCCGCGCGCGCATTCGGTGGCGTCGGTGGAACTCCCGTTGTGATCGATCGGGCTGATGGGGCGCACCTTTATGACATTGACGGCAACCGTTTCATTGACTTTATCGGGTCCTGGGGGCCCCACATCTTGGGGCATCGGCATCCACAGGTTCTGGACGCGATCCATGCGGCGTTGGAAAAAGGGACAAGCTTCGGAGCTCCGTGCGAGTTGGAAACGGAATTAGCCGAGCAGGTCATCATCGCCGTTCCGTCTATCGAATTGGTACGCATGGTCAATTCGGGCACCGAGGCAACGATGAGTGCCATTCGAGTTGCGCGCGGTTTCACAGGACGTGATCAAATTGTGAAGTTCACCGGTTGCTATCACGGACACGTTGACAGTCTGTTGGTGAAGGCGGGAAGTGGAGCTCTGACATTGGGGACCCCATCCAGCCCTGGAATTCCAGCCGGTTGCACGGCAGACACGATGTGCCTGGAATACAATGATTGCCAGCAATTAGATGACCTTTTCGGACGGCAAGGTCATCTAATTGCGTGTGCCATTTTGGAACCTGTGGTCGGCAACATGGGGGTTGTCGTTCCCACGCAAGAATTTATCAGGAGACTGCGTTCGCTGTGCGATCGTCACGGCGCAATCTTGATTTTTGATGAGGTGATGACCGGCTTTCGTCTGGCGTATGGCGGCGCTCAAGAGATATTCAACGTCCGTCCAGATATGACAACTCTTGGCAAGATCATCGGAGGCGGTTTGCCCGTCGGTGCCTACGGGGGACGAGCCGACATCATGCGCATCGTATCGCCGCTGGGACCTGTTTATCAGGCCGGAACGCTCTCTGGAAATCCCGTCGCCATGGCAAGCGGCCTCGCCACGCTGAAGATCCTCCGGGAGACAAACCCCTATCCAAAACTTGAAGAGTGGACACGGCGACTGACGAAAGGCTTGTCAGCACGAGCAGCGGCGGCGGGTTTACCTCATAGCGTTCCTCAAATCGGGAGCATGTTCACTCTGTTTTTTAATCCGGAAGTCGTCACAAATTTTTCAACGGCGGTGAACAGTGACACCAAGCGATTTGCTCGCTATTTCCATGCGATGTTGAATAACGGAATTTATCTGGCATGCAGCCAATTTGAGGCAAACTTTGTTTCGGCGGCGCATACCGAGTCCGATTTGATCGCGACACTATCAGCAGCGGAGGCATCATTCGACGAAATCAAGTCGGCGTGAGCACGTCGAACGAGCCACACGGCGCGTTGCATTCAGAAAAATGCCGAAGTGCGGCCTGAATCAAAGTCGCCTCGTTGCTGCTGGGGCTCATCGTGGGCAAGCGGTTTCGGCGCGACGCTGAATTGTTAGCAACGGGGTGGCTCGGAAGAATGAGTTTTTTTCGTCCCATTCAGGATGCCTCCACAGAGCCGCTTAGAATTCAAGGCTGCCCTCACTAACGCGATCGAGAAGCCGCGCGGCTTGTGGGGCCAACACCGTGCGCAGGATCCGCCTCGGGTTGTCAGAGAGAGCACGCTGTTGGTCCTTGATCTTCAGCGGTCTTGCTCCTCCGAACCATCATGATTCATGTGCGTCATGTTCCAGAGGTGGCCGCACTACAGACAAGCCACGCGGGAGATTGCGACTCGACCGCGGCTGTCAAGATCTTCAATCAGGTCCGATATCTGTTTGGACTCGCAAAAAAAACAAGCGTTTAATCACGGTCATCGGCCG
>Ga0315284_10002987_pt1 | contig 24098 bp, 27 predicted proteins | sample YL17G09_16_MG_FD_203696 | JGI IMG/M metagenome (GOLD analysis project Ga0315284, IMG submission 203696) | Sediment microbial communities from Yellowstone Lake, YNP, Wyoming, USA - YL17G09_16 | ecosystem: Environmental > Aquatic > Freshwater > Lake > Sediment | place: USA: Wyoming | collected...
TTTTGGCGCAAGAGCAGAAAGGTGGTTCTCTTTGATGAGGTCGATGCTTACCCGAAGCTGGACGAGGGCGACCCGATCAAGCTGGGCCGCAACCGTGCTGATTACTACTGGGACCGAAAGATTGGTCAGGGCGGCACCCCGATCTTTGTAGGAGGCAAGACCGAGGAGGCCTTCCTGCGTGGTGACCAGCGGCGTTTCTTTGTGCCGTGCCCGTTCTGCCAAACCATGCAGGTGTTGCGCTGGGAGCAAATGGAGCGCGAGGGCACAGCCGCCGGCTGTTACCGCTGCGAGAACTGCGCCGATCTGATCCCCCACAGCAAGAAGCGCTGGATGGTTGAGCGCGGTGAGTGGCGGCCAACTGCTGAATCACAGCAGCCAGGCCTGGTGTCCTTTCACATCTGGGCGGCCTACAGCTACAGCCCAGCAGCGGATTGGAGCGTGCTGGTGCGCGAGCACGCCGAGGCCCTAGACGCCATGAGGAAGGGTGACCCTGATGCAATGCAGACCTTCCGCAACACCGTGCTGGGCCTGCCGTGGGAAGACACGCTCTCAGGCAAGCTCACTGGCGACGGCCTGGCGGAACGGCGCAAGAACGAAGCCACTGGCAACGGCTATGCAGTGGGCACGGTGCCATCTGGCGTGCTGCTGATCACCGCTGGCGTTGACGTGCAGGGCGGTGGCGGCACTGTTGGCGAGCGGTTGGTGGTGACGTTCTGGGGCTGGGGACGCGGCGAGGAAGGGTGGCACCTGGGCCACTTCGAGATTGACGGCGACCCACAGCAGGCCGAGACGCTGGCGCAGCTCGATCAGATCGCCGCCACCAAGTGGAAGCGGGAAGACGGCATGGAGCTACGGGTGAGCATGGGCGGCATTGATGACGGTGGCATCGCTACCCAGGAGGTCAGGGAATGGTGCCGCACTCGTTCGGCGCAATGGGTGCCGGTGAAAGGTGCGCCGCAGAAAGGCAAGCCACTGATAAGTCGTGGCGTGCCGGTGGATGTGAACCGGAAGAACCAGACCACTAAACGCGGCGTGATGCTGTATCACGTCGGCTATGACGCCAGCGTCAATCACCTGCAGGGCCGGCTGAGGGTGGAGCAACCTGGCCCGAGTTACTTGCACCTCGGCGCTGCAGCCACTGATCAGTTCCTGGCGGAGCTGTTCCCGTGGAAGCGAATGCCCAAGCGCGATAAGGGCCAGACCGTTTACAGCTGGATCTTGCCAAGAGGCGCAAGAGATGAAGGTGGAGATTGCACGCGCTACGCCTACGCCGCGCTGCAACTGGTGGCCAGGCGATATAACCGCGCCACGATGTGGGACCAACTCGAGGCCGGCCTAACCAAGTCCGCACCCGAGACCACCAAGCGCCGCAGCTCAGCACCATCACGCCCGGGTGGATTCGTTTCTGGCTGGTGATCCATAGCCTGAGGCTATGACAGTTCCCGCCACCATTCGGGCCGGCACAACAGTGCGGTGGGTGGAGCCGCCGACTGTGGATCTTGACGGCAATGCAGCCACATCAGCTAGCTGGACGCTGATCTCCTACCTGCGCACAAACACTGCCAGCGAAGGTGCTGCCGTTACCGGCACGGCACGCGCCGATGGCGGCTGGGATATGGCGATCACCGCCACCACGTCAAGCGCATTTGATGCCGGCACTTGGTACTGGGAGACCCGGGCCACCAGCGGCGCCACGGTGCTGACCATTGGCTCTGGCACCACGCAGGTGCTGCCAGGCCTGAACTACACCGGCACACCCGGCGCCTTCAACGGCCAAAGCCAAGCGGAGCAGGACCTCGTAGCGGTGCAGGCTGCAATCCGCTCGATCGTCAGCAAGGGCGCCAAGAGTTACACGATCGGCAGCAGGAAGTTTGACGCCGCCGATCTAGGCCAGCTGATGGAGCGCGAAGCGCAGCTCAAGGCGATCGTCGCCCGCGAGCGTGCCGCTGAAAAAGTGGCCGCCGGCCTGGGTGATCCGCGCTCGCTATTCGTGAGGTTTGGAAGATGAGCAAGCGCAAGAAGCCACAGGCACCAGCCGCACCACGCCGCCGCGCCTATGAGGGCGCCATGGTGTCGCGGCTGACGGCCGACTGGGTGACCAGCTCGACATCGGCAGACGCTGAGATTGACGGCAGCTTGGTGCGGCTGCGCAACCGGGCGCGGCAGCTGGTCAGAGATAACGGCTACGCCCAGCAGGCGCTGCGCTGCATCGTCTCCAACGTGATTGGAACTGGCGTCAGGATGCAAGCCCAGGTGCCGGCGGCGGCCAACGGCGGCCGACCAGACACCGCAATCAATGACGCCATCGAGCGGCAGTGGGCGCACTGGTGCCACGCCGACACCTGCCACGCTGCCGGTCAGCTGAGCCTGCAGGAAATAGCCCGGCTGGCATGGCGCGCCATGGCTGAATCTGGCGAAGCGTTTATCCGATTGGTGCCTGAGGCCATGGGCGACGGCACCGTGCCGCTGGCATTGGAGATCCTTGAGGCCGATCTAGTTGACGAGGGCAAGACATCAGGACCAGAAGCTGATGGTGGCGAGTGGCGAATGGGCGTGCGCGTCAACCGCTGGGGGCGGCCCACTGCCTATCGCTTCAGGACACGGCACCCGGGCGACGTGTCGGGATCGGTGGGCTATTCAGTGGTCGATGTCCCGGCCGACCAAGTAATTCATCTGCGCCGCATTGAGCGCCCCGGCCAAACGCGAGGCGTTCCTTGGTTCGCTGCAGCAATCAAGAGCCTGCATCACTTGGCCGGCTACCAAGAAGCTGAAGTGGTGCGAGCCCGCGCCGCCAGCAGCCTGATGGGATTTATCACCAGCCCTGAAGGCGAGCTGATTGGTGATGACGTTTACGACGCCGAGCGCGTCAGCAACTTTGAACCAGGCGTCTTCAAGTACTTGGCGCCTGGCGAATCGGTCAGCGTGCCTCAGCTTGATGCACCTGACGGGCAGTTTGAGCCCTTTCTTAGGGCCATGCTGCGCGGCGTTGCAGCATCAACCGGCTGCAGCTTTGAGCAGGTCAGCAATGACTACAGCCAAAGCAACTACAGCTCAAATCGAATGAGCCGCCAGGATTCGATTGAGATGTGGAAGGGTGAGCAGCAATACGCCATCGAGCACTTCTACCGGCCGATCTTCCAAAGGTGGATGGATGCAGCTGTTGGTGTTGGTGATCTGTCGCTGCCGAGCTACGACACCATGCGCGACCGCTATCAGGCCGTCCGCTGGTATCCGAGGGCCTGGGGCTTCCTTGATCCAAAGGTGGAGATCGGCGCTTACAAAGATGCTGTCCGCTGCGGCTTCATGACGCAGGCGCAGGTTGTAGCTGAGCAGGGTGGCGACCTGGCTGAGCTGATGCGCGACCTAGCGGCAGAGCGAGAGATGGCGCAAGAGCTGGGCCTGACCCTTGACATTGACGCCGGCAAGGTTTCAGGCGCCGGCCTGACGCAGGCACGGCCAACGGGATCAATTATTCCGCAAGACCCCTACGCACCAGATGACACGGCAGCCGATGCCAGCAGCGACGACGTGGAGGACTTGAGCTGATGGCCAACGTCAACGGCAGTGATATTCAATCTGCCAAGGAAGAACAAATCGCGCTGCATAGCCTGAGGCCAGATACAGCTGCGCCGATGGAACAACGCGACCTCAACCGTGAGCCGCTCCGCCGCGTTGCGTCATTTGATGCCAGCGCGGTTGGAGAGGAATCACGGTCGCTGGAGTTTAGCTTCAGCAGCGAGGCCCCGGTAGCTCGATGGTTTGGAGACGAGGTGCTCAGCCACAACTCCGAATCTGTTGATCTCACCCGCCTCAACGATGGCGCGCCCCTGCTCTGGAATCACAATCCAGATCAGGTGCTTGGTGTTGTTGAGCGCGGCTGGATTGACGGCGAGAAAAGGCGCGGAATGGTCGCGGTTCGGTTCAGCCGCTCAGCATTTGCTGAGGAAAAGCTGGCCGATATTCGCGACGGCATTCTGCGCAATGTCTCCGTTGGCTACAGCATCAACGACGCCGATCAGACACGCGACGGCTCCATCGTTGCGACCTCATGGCAACCCCATGAGGTTTCGGTGGTGTCGGTCCCTGCTGATGTCTCCGTCGGAATCGGGCGCCAGCTCGAGACCACAATCGCGGCCCCGGCCGCAGACCAAACCCAACCCCCGATCGAATCCATGGAACCGACCATCGACATCGAGGCGGTGAAGGCTCAGGCTGCGGCCGATGAGCGTTCACGCGTCTCCAGCATCACCGGCCTTTGCCGCACCCACGCCGCCGACGATCTGGCCCAAGGCCTGATCGAGCGTGGCGCCACTGAATCTGATGCCATGAAGGAAGTGCTCGCTGCCATCGGCAAGCGCGCCAGCCAGCCTGCTGCTCCTAAGGCGGCTCAGCCCATCGCCTCCGGTGGTTCGGCTGACATTGGCCTGAGCGATAAGGAAGCCCGCTCCTACAGCTTCCTGCGCGCCATCCGTGCTCAGGCGTTCCCCAACGATCGCTCTGCTTACGAGGCCGCCGGCTTTGAGCGTGAGGTGTCTGCTGCTGTTGAGCAGCAGATGGGCGTCAGCGCTCGCGGCTACCTGATCAGCAATGAGGTGCTTAAGCGTGATCTGACCGTCGGCACTGCATCTGCAGCTGGCGATCTTGTCTTCACCGATGCACGGCCTGGTTCGTTCATCGAGCTGCTGCGCAATCGCCTAGCGCTGACCACCCTTGGCGTCACGATGCTCACCGGCCTCAACGGCCCGGTTGCCATCCCCCGCCAAAACGCCGGCGGCACGGCCTACTGGGTGGCAGAGAAGGGCACGCTCACCGAGAGCAACCCCACGGTTGACCAGGTGAACATGACGCCGAAAACCCTCGGCGCCTACACCGAGTTCAGCCGCCGCCTGCTGCTCCAGTCGTCCATTGACGTGGAGACCATGGTGCGCAATGAGCTGGCCACCGTGATCGCGCTTGAGATCGACCGCGCTGCGCTCTACGGCCTGGGCAACACTAACCAGCCCCAAGGCCTGAAGTTGATCACCGGCATCAACACCGAGGACTTTGCTGCCAATGCCCCGACTTACGCGGAGCTGGTGAGCATGGAGATCAAAATCAACGCCGATAACGCCGACATCGGCGCAATGTCCTACGTCACCAACAGCACCATCTACGGCGGCTTCAAGACCACCGAGAAGGCCAGCAGCACCGCTCAGTTCGTCCTTGAGCCCGGCGGCACGGTGAACGGCTATGGCGTGGTCCGCTCCAACCAGGTCGCCACTGGCGATGTGTTCTTTGGAGTTTGGAACCAGATGCTGATGGGCATGTGGGGCGCTCTGGATCTGCAGGTCAACCCCTACGCGCTGGATACCTCCGGCGGCGTGCGGGTGACTGCATTGCAGGACGTTGACGTAGCGGTGCGCCATCCCGAGGCGTTCACCCGCGGCAACAACACCCTTTGATCTGAGACATAACGATGCTGATTGAGATCCTCCGCCAAACATCCATCAAAGGCATCCCCGCAAGGGTTGGCGAATTGATTGATGTATCCGATGCTGATGGCCGTTACCTAGTCGGTAACGGTAAGGCAAAGGAGGCGGAGACTCAACCAGTTGCATGTTTTATGCCTGAGGCGCGGAAGCCTCGCCCCCGTAAATTTACCCCCGCCTGATCAATGGCCATCTTTCAACAAACGCTGGAAAAACTTCAGCACTTCCCGCTTCACCCTGTTGCATCTGAATCCGCCACCTTCACCGGCGCCACCACCAACATTGCTGACCTTGGCGACTTCGATGGTGACATCCAGGTGATTCTGGATGCTGGCGCTGCTGCATCTTCCGGCACCATGACCGGCAAGATCCAGCACAGCGACACCACAACCGCTGGTGACTTTGGTGATTTCACCGGCAACGGTTTCACCGCTGTTGCTCAGGCTGCATCAAAGCAGGTGATCACCCTGAACAGTGACGCTCTCAAGCGTTACATCCGGTTCGTTGGCACCATTGCCGCCAGTGGCACCACCATCTACTCCGTCAACGGCTACGGCCTGAAGAAGTACGGCTGATGGCACTTACCGAGAACCTAGATGTGTTCTTGGCAGACTTCGGCGTCAGCGTAACTGCTGGCGCCGTTTCTGGTGTTGGCATCTTGGACATGCCCGGTGAGCTGGTGGCCGATGGGATGATCATCACCACTGATTACAGCCTCAGGTGCGAAGCGTCAAAGTTTGGAACGTTGGCCTATGGCGCGTCAATCACCGTTGACGGCGCGGCCTACACAATTCGCGAGAATAGACTGATCGAAGATGGTGTGTTCTGTGAGATCACGCTGCAAAAGACCTGACCCCCATCACTGGATCTGATCATGGCTGACCTGGTTGCCGCAGTACGAATCAACAAACCGGACATTCCAGGCGAACTGGGTGATCTGTACTTTCCCGCGTCTCAAGGTGTAGCCGGCAAGGCATACCGCACCACCGCCACCATCACCCGCCCCAGCAACACCACTGCCTACACCGCTGGCGACGTTGTTGGAGATACCGGCGGCAGCGCGATCATCAGCCTGACCGCTGCTGGCCCAAGTGCTGGGTTTGTGATCATCCAGAGCGTCTCGCTGGTGTTCAGTGACAGCGCAGTACCTAGCGGCATGGGTGCGTTCCGGCTGCATCTGTATTCCGCCAGCCCGACTGCCATCGCTGACAACGCCGTCTTTGACTTGGTGAGCGGCGAGCGGGCCAACTACATGGGCTTCATCGACCTGCCAACACCTGTCGATTTTGGCAGCAGCCTCTACACCCAGACCGATTACCCCGGCAGGCTGATCAAGCTGGGCACTGCCAGCACCACGTTGTTTGCTGAACTTGAAACCCGTGGCGCCTACACCCCAGTTAGTGCCAGCACGGTGGCCATCCGCGTGAATCTGCTGGAGGCTGGCCTGTGAGCCGGCTGCTCGTTGCTCAGCGGGCGCTTACGGTCCCTGGCTGGGCTAAGGATGCACTCTGGCGCCGCGCTCAGGCAGTGCCGTCGCTTGACCTGCGCTTTGCTGACAACAAGAGCCTGGTTGATGCGGTCACTGGCGCGTCACTGGTCACGTTCACCCGCGCCAGCTCTGGCACGTTTGTGGATAGTGCTGGGGTGTTGCAGACCGCAGCCACCGACGTGCCTCGCTTTGACCACGACCCCACGACCGGCGAAAGCCTGGGGCCGCTGGTGGAGGGGCAGAGTACGAATCTTGTTCAGCAAAGTGCAGACATCTCAAATGTTTACTGGGTTAAATCAGAAACAACCGTAACTGCCAACGCCATTGCCGCTCCTGATGGCACTATGACGGCAGGGAAGTTGGTTGAAAGCACAGCCAACAGTCAACATACTCTGGCTTCTGCCGCCATTACATGGGTTGGAAATACTCAATATACGGTTACCTTTTACGCTAAAGCAGGTGAGCGGTTTAATTTTGACCTTCTTCTAGGCACTGCCGGTAATTGGGTAAACGCCGAGCGTGTTGCCACTTTTAATGTAAGCGCCGGCACTCTTCTGCTTACCCCTAATTCGCCAGCAATTGCATCCATTCAAGCAGTAGGCAATGAGTGGTACAGGTGTCGATTGACCGCGACAACAGTAGCTTCACCGTCTGCTAGTGCTGTATTCATCCGCATGGCGGATAGCACTGGATTGTCTAGCTACCAAGGCATCACTGGGAACGGCATCTACCTCCGGGGCGCCCAACTAGAAGCCGGCGCATTCCCCACCAGCTACATCCCCACCACCACCGCAACCGCCACCCGCAGTGCTGATGTGGCGGACCTGATCAGCCAAGCAATCGCCAACAACATCCGCACGCTGTATCTGGAGTTCCGCAGCCCTGCATCTGGCACGCGAGGCGTGGCCAGCTTGAATGACAACACCGCCAACGAACGGGTCAACGTGCTCACCAGTGGCACCGACCCACGGCTGATTGTTTTTGATGGCGGCGCGGAGCAGGCCAACGTCAACGGTGGCACCGTGACGGCCAATCAACGCACCCGCGTGGCAGTGCAAATCAACGCTAACGATTTTGCCATCAGCATTAACGGTGCCGCCGTGGTGACTGACACCAGCGGCACGCTGCCAACCGTTGACCGCCTGATGCTGGGCCGCACGCAAGCCGGCGAGTATCTCACCGGCACGCTGGCGCGGGTGATCGGATGGGACACTACGCGGCCCGATCTGCAAACGCTGAGCCAATAACACCATGCACTGCTACAAATTCCAATCCCGCACCCACTTCCGCACCCTGGCTGCTGCTGAGGGCCTGATCACTGCCGCCGGCGAGCTGATCACCGCCAGCCACACCCATGCCATAGATGAGGTTGGCACCATAACCAAGGGCGGCACCTACGACCCTGAAACTGGCGAGGTGATTACGCCTCCCATTCCCCGCAGCGGCTGGCATGTGAACTACGCCGGTGAGCCACCTGATGCGTGGGAGCAGTATCTGGTAACGCCGCAGCATCCAGCCAGGGTGTGGGCATGAGCTGCTCAGACTGACCCACAGCCCCACCCTTACCGATGCCATCCAAGCGAGAATCAATCCTGGCGGCAGTGGCTACCACGCTGGCCGGCACCACAGGCGTCAGCACCCGCATCTATCGCTCAAGGGTGGAGGCGTTCGCACGCAATGAAGCTCCAGCGCTGGTGATCGAGCCTGGCACCGATTCAGCATCGGAAGAGCTGGTCAGCAACTGCAAGATCGACTGGCGACTGCCGGTGCTGATCGCGGTCTACACCCGTGGAGCGATTCCAGATCAGCTAGCTGATCCGATCATCACCAGCCTGCACAGCAAGCTCATGGCAGACCGCACCCTCGGCGGCCTGGCGATGGACATATTCCCCGTTTCGGTGGACCCTCAACTTGAAAAAGCCGATCAGCCTGCGCTTTGGACCGTCTGCACCTACAGCGTCAGGTATCGCTCCAGCGTCACTGATCTGACAACAGGATGATGCATAGCATGAGACAGAACTTCGGCCAGGGCGGCAGCACCGGCCACAACCCACACAAATGAGGATGTGAGCAATGCCTTTGCTTTCCCGTAAACGCCTGGTCCTCTGCAAAGCTGAAAGCAGCTACGGCGTGGACATTACCCCCGACGGCACCGATGCGCTGCTGGTGCGCAGCCTTGAGGTGACGCCGATCGAAGCTGATGTGGTCAGCCGCGATCTGATCCGCAACTATCTGGGCAACTCCGATCAATTGCTAGCGCAAACTCGCGTCAGCATCTCCTTTCAGGTGGAGATGGCCGGCTCTGGTGCTGCCGCCACAGCACCACGATTTAGCAGCCTGCTGAAGGCCTGTGGCATGGCTGAAACCATTACATCTGCAGCAGTCACCGGAACAGCAACAGCAGGCGGTGCCGGCACAATCACTCTGGCCGCTGGCGCCAGCGCCGTTGACGACTTTTACAACGGCATGGTGATCTCAATCACCAGCGGCACCGGCAACGGTCACATCGGCCTGATCACCGATTACGTTGGGTCCACTAAGGTGGCAACCGTCCAGGCTTCCACCGCCACCTTTGTGCCTGGCGCTTCCTCTGTTTACAGCATTGCCGCCAACGTAGGCTACCTGCCCGTTAGCACCAACTTCGCCAGCGCCACGATCTACTTCAACAACGACGGCGTGCTGCACAGGATCACCGGCGCGCGCGGCACCTTCACGCTCACCGCTGCCGTAGGCGGCATCCCAACAATTGATTTTCAGCTAATCGGGATCTACAACGCCCCGACCGATACCGCGGCACCGACCACCACCTACAGCAACCAGGCCACGCCGGTGATCTTCAAGGCTGGCAACACCAGCGTTTTCTCAATCCTGAACTACCACGCCTGCCTGCAGTCGTTGTCGTTAAACATGGCCAACGAGACGGTCTACCGCGAGCTGGTTAATTGCACTAAGGAGGTGATGATCACCAATCGCGCTTCAGCTGGTGAGTGCATGATTGAGGCGCCAACAATTGCTCAGAAGGACTTCTTTGCGATCGCCAACAACGACACCACCGGAACGTTGACCTTGCTGCATGGCAGCATTGCCGGTAACCGGGTTACGCTACTGGCGCCCAAGGTAGACATCACCAACCCGTCCTATGCCGACCAGGACGGAATCCAAATGCTAAACATTCCCTACGTCGCCATCCCGACCACGGCTGGCAACGACGAAGTAAAACTCACTTTCACCTAATAGCAACACCCTGTATGGCGTTTGTTCTCAAGCAGTCCGACACCTACGTCTGGCCGGTCACCTTTGACATCCCCGTCGATGGTGGCCGGCATGAACGGCAAACATTTGACGGCGAATTTAAACGCCACCCGCAGAGCAAGATCGGCCCGATGGTGGCCGAGCTGCAAAAGCTGGAGGATCTAGGCGACCTGGAGCGCATCACTGAGATGGCGGCCGATTTACTGGTCGGCTGGTCCGGCGTGACCGGCGATGATGGCAAAGAGATCCCCTTCAGTCAGAAGGCGCTGGTGCAGCTGCTGGAGGTGCCATTCCTTGCGGTAGCGGTAATGAAGGCTTACATGGACAGCATCAAGGGAGCCAAAAGAAAAAACTGACAGAGGCCGCCGAGCATTGGGCCGGCGGTGGCGTCAAGGATGACAGCCAAGACGATGCCGCCATCCTTGGAGTGGCGCTGCCAGAGCAACTCCAATCCGATGACTTTGAGGTATGGGAGGAAAACTGGCCGGTGCTGGAAATGTTCCTGCGCTGCCAGACGCAGTGGCGCACCACGATGAGCGGCCTGCTGGGACTGGACTATGGAGCAGTGGCTTGGCTCTTTAAGATGTACGCAGTGGAAGACCCGCGCGCATTACTGGAGGATCTGCAGATCATGGAAGCCGCGGTGATGATGGCACTGAACAACCGGGAGGCGTGACATGGCGATGAACATGGACGCCATGCTCCGCATCAAGGCGGATGTTCAGGGCGAGAACAACATCCGCCGGCTTGGCAATTCGTTGCAGGGCCTCCAAGGCCAGGCCAAGAACGCCGCGATGGGGTTCAAGAACCTCAAGGGCGCGGTCGCAGGCTTCGGTGCAGTGATCGGTGGTAGCGCCATTGTGGGCGGCCTGACGGCCATCGTGAAGAAGTCGATCGACGCCGGCGATGAGCTGTTCAACCTGCAAGCCAAGACCGGCATCGCAGCCAATGCGCTGATTGGCCTAGGCAATGCAGCCAAGCTGGCGGATGTAGACCAGGCCACCCTTGGCAAAGGCCTGACCAAGCTCAGCGTAAACCTGGTCAAGGCCGCCGAGGGTAATGACGGGCTAACGCAGAAGTTCAAGGCGCTGGGCGTCTCGATCAAGAATGCCAACGGCCAGGTGGTGCCGGCAGATAAGGCGCTGAAGCAGATCGCTGATCGCTTTGCCGACATGCCCGATGGTGCGCAGAAGGCGGCCGCGGCGGTTGCGCTGTTTGGCAAGTCCGGCGCGGATCTTATCCCGCTCCTGAACGAAGGCGCGGCCAGCATGGAAAAGTTCACCTACAAGGTGGGCGAGGACTTTGCAGCGCGCTCTGATCTGTTCAATGACACGATCACCGAGCTAGGCATCAAGACCCAGGGCTTCGGGCTGGAGCTCACCGACGCACTGCTACCGGCGCTGCAGTCAATCCTTGAGGTGTTTGGCGACCTGTTTGACACTAAGCAGGATTGGTCGGCGCTGTTTGATGTGATCATCGTTGGTCTGCGTGCGGTCGCCACGGTGATCTACGCGACGATCAAGCTGGTGGATGTGGCCATCAAGAACCTGGCCGCGTATTTCGATGCGGTTGGCAAGGCGCTGCAGGGTGACTTTGGCGGCGCTGCTGATGTGGTGAAGAACCGTATCGGCGGTCTGCTGGAGCAGGCCAGGCAGGACTTTGCGCAGATCCAGAAAATCTGGACCGGCGCCCCATCCCCCGGCACCGGCCGCCGCACGGGCGGGCGCAACATGGAGCTGGACACCACCAGCAGCGACGCAGCAGCGGCAGCAGCGGATGCGAAACGGAGAGCGGCAGATGCTAAGCGTGCAGCATCTGAGCAGGAGCGCGCAGCAGAAAAATACAATAACTATCTTCAACAAGGAGCTGACCTAGCCGACGATTTAACGCAGCAAATCAAGCAAATAGGTCTTGAGACAAAAGCCGTTAGCGCATCGCCTGCTAAGTCAATTTTACTTTCTTTAGAGCAAGACTATGCTGCAATTACATTTGAACAGACCAAGCTAGTTGCAAAAGTAAACGATCTTACTGCAGAAACAGGTTTGCAGTTTGACGGGTTGCGAAACAAAATAATAGAGCTTACCAATGCTAAGCTTGACCAAGCCTTGGCAAACTCGAATCAATCGCTGTTTGAATTGCTACCCAGCCTTGAGGAGTACGACGCCAAGATTGCAGAAGTGACTCGCGACAAGACCGAGCTGACCGAGCTGGAGAAGCTCAACGCTGAGGTGAACCTGCTGCAGCTGGACATCCTTGCTCAAACCAACCCGGCACTAGCCGAGCATGTCCGCCTGCTGGGTGAGCGCGCCAAAGCATTGGATGCAGCAACCGAGAAGCAGAAGAAGGACAGCGAGTCTATTGGTGAAGGCATTAAGGGCCGCTTGCAGGATTACTACAACAGCGTGAAGGATTTGGGCGGCGCGATTGGTAATGCGGTGGTTAGCGGTCTGCAAGGTCTGGAGGACCAGCTGACGGCGTTTGTCACCACTGGCAAAGCCAGCTTCAAGGAACTGGCCGTCAGCATCCTCAGCGACTTGGCGCGCATCGCATTGCGGGCAGCGATCATCCAGCCGATCGTGAACGCGCTTGGCGGTCTGTTCCCTGGCTTCAAGTTCGCTAACGGCGGCATCATGACCGGCGATGGCCCGATGCCGTTGAAGACCTATGCGCGCGGCGGCATCGCCAACAGCCCGCAGCTGGCGATGTTTGGCGAGGGCTCGATGCCCGAGGCCTATGTTCCCCTCCCTGATGGCCGGCGCATCCCTGTGGCGATGCAGGGCGGCGGTGGTGGCGGCACCAGCGTGGTGGTGAACGTCGATGCAAAGGGCACCAGCACTCAGGGCAACAGCGGCCAAGGCGAGCAACTCGGGCGTGCCATTTCGCAGGCAGTGCAGGCAGAATTGGTGAAACAAAGGCGGCCCGGTGGCCTGCTGGCGGCGTAACCCATGGCGACTTTCACCTACACCCCGAGTTTTCAGGCAACCGAAAGCAGCAAGCCTCGGGCGCGCAAGTTCCAAGCTGGCGACGGCTACGAGCAGCGCGTGCGCTTTGGCCTTAACACGGACCCCAAGGAATGGAGTTTGACCTTTGCCAACCGCACCGACACCCAACGCGACGACATCACAGCGTTTCTTGATGCCCGCGGTGGTGTGGAGTCATTTGACTGGACCCCACCACGCGGCGGCGCCAGTAAGTATGTTTGCGAGGAGTGGCAGACTACGCTGAGCAACTGCAACAACAACCAGATCCAAGCCACCTTCCGCGAGGTTTTTGAACCATGAGCACGATCATTACACGCGCTGTAAAGGGCACACCGCTGACCCATGTAGAGGTTGATGCCAATTTCACCAACCTGAACACGGACAAGCTGGACACTGCTGGCATCGCATTAGGCAGTGCCGCAAGCCCGACGCTGAAGTTCACCGGCGACACCAACACCGGCATCTATAGCCCAGGTGCAGACCAAGTAGCCATCTCAACTAATGGCACGGGGCGGTTGTTTGTTGAGTCTGATGGCCGAGTGGGCATAGGTGCTGCAAATACAACCGGCGGCATCAATTTACAGGTGATTGGATCGACTCCTATTTTGCGAGTAACAGGTACCTCAGCGACCAACCCTAAGCTTGAGCTTGTGTCAGTTGGCGCTACTCTTTGGAGCCAAATTGTCAGCGGTTCAGATGGATCTCTTTCGTTTAATCGAGATGGCACTGAGCGCATGCGCCTGGACTCCAGTGGCCGATTAGGTCTGGGGACCAGTAGTCCTGTCACAGCTTTGCAAGTCATAGGAATCAGTACGTTTGGCGATGGCGTCGGCGGCAGGCTGCAAGTCACAACTGGTTCTAATCTTGGCTACATAGACTCCCTAAACAATACCTCTACTCAATGGCAGCCGTTAATTGAGCGTGGCACAGAAATACAGTTTCACACCAACACTGCCGGTGTTACGCCAGTAGAGAAAATGCGTGTAGATAGCAACGGTTTCGCTAATCATACGGGTGCGATTGGTCGTGGGGCTCCAGTTACAAAGACTGGCAATTTCACGGTTGGCATTGCAGAAAATTGGCTGATTTGCAACGGCACCGCATCCATTACCACAACGCTTCCCACTGCAAGTGCTTGGATCGGTCGTGAAATTATGCTGAAGACCAGTGCTGCATTTACAGTCATTTCCGCGTCTTCCAATGTGGTGCCTCTGGCTGGTGGCGCGGCTGGTACGGCGATCCTTGCGGCCACTGCTGGCAGATACGCGACATTAGTCAGCGATGGAACCAACTGGGTCATCATGCAGGCCAATTGATTAGTCACCTTCTCTAGCGCCTCGGTTAAACTTCACCCATCACGGAGCACCCATGACTACCACCTTCACCTGGAACGTAAGCACACTGGAGCGCACCACCGCTGACGGCGCTGTGTTCACCGCCCACTACACCGTGGATGCCAAAGACGGCACCTACAGCGCAGGCGCTTATGGCAGCGTCGGGCTGGAGCAACCCGACCCCGAGACAATGATCCCCTACGCCGACCTCACCCCCGAGGTAGTGATTGACTGGGTGCAGGAGAATCTGGGCGGCGATGAGAAGGTGGCTGAAGTTGAAGCGGCGTTGCAAGCCCAGCTAGACAAGCAACACGCGCCAACCAAAGCCGCTGGTGTGCCCTGGGGTAACTAATGGCTATTTCCCTTTTGTACGTCGAACCTGAATACTGGGTTAACGGCTACGCCGAGGGAGACGGCTTTTATCTACTTAACGCAGAACTCCAGAAACCAGCACCAAGCAGCATCATCGAGCTATTCGAGCTGGAGCTGAACGTCACACAGCACGGCGTAAACGAAACCTATCGCTTCCACGCTGGCGCCAACATGGTCGACAACGGTGACGTGACCTGGGCTGGCAACTCCTACCTGCGGTTCCCAATCGAAGCGGACGGGTTTGAATACAGCGGCCAAGGCCAGCTACCTCGCCCCAAGCTGCGCGTCAGCAACGTTCTTGGCACCATCACGGCGCTGCTGCTGACACTGCCCAACGGCTTAGAAGGCGCAAAGGTAACGCGCATCCGCACCCTGGCGCGATTCATGGACGGGATTAACTTCCCAGGCAACATCAACCCTTACGGCCCGCCAGACCCCATTGCAGAGTTTCCCCGCGAAATCTACTACGTTGATCGCAAAGTTGTTGAAAACAAAGATGTTGTTGAGTTTGAACTGGGAGCTATTTTTGACCTAATCGGCGTTCGCGCACCAAGGCGTCAATGCGTTAGCAACGTGTGTCAGTGGAAATACCGCGGCCCCGAGTGCGGCTACGCCGGCAACGCATACTTCAACACCAATAATCAGCCCGTAGCGACACTGGCGCAAGACGCCTGCGGCAAGCAGCTAAGCAGCTGTGAACTGCGATTCGAGCAGCAATACCGCACAGGATCGGTAACAGTTGGCAGCAACATCCTCACGCTTACGCAGCCCAGCTCATTCAGCACTGGCGATCCAGTCACAGGATTCGGCTTGCCCGGTAGCACGACTGTCTCAAGCGTAAGCGGCGCCCTAGTAACGCTAAGTCAAAACGCTTTTGCCAGCACAAACGTCGTAACAGGCGGCACGATCCAAGGCAACTTCACGCAGATTGTCGTATCAAGCGCCACGGGCATTACCCCCGGCATGGCTGTAGTGGGAAACTACTTGCCCGCCAACTGCCAAGTAGTCGCGGTTTCCGGCACCACAGTTACACTCAGCTCAACCGTAGACCTTACACAATTCTTTACCGTAGTTGGCTCCGCTACCTCGCTGGTTACGGTTGACTTTGCAGTCTACTTCCCTCAAGCTACATCGTTTAGTGTTGGGTGGTTTTTAGCTAGCAGTGTAATGCCCCTTAATAGATACGCTCAGATAACAAATAAACGCTCCCGTTCGGTTAAGGCGCCTTCGGGTAGAAATGTATCTGTTTCGCGATACACCATTGCAGATATAAGCCAAAACCAGGGGAACAACGCTGATGCAGCATGGACCTTCTACGTTTTTGCCGGCATCCCATCAGCCACCTATACATTCTTTGCAACAGATCAGTCTTACACTTTTAGGGCCAACGCAAACATACCGTTCGGCTCATTCCCCGGTGTGGGGCAGTACACAGCATGACCTGGCAAGACAAGGCACTGGAGCACGCTCAAGCTGAAGACCCCCGCGAGGCGTGTGGCCTACTCATTGTGCATAAGGGGCGGCACAAGTATTGGCCGTGCCAAAACCTTGCAGCTAGCCCTGATCAATTCTTTCTACTAGACCCTGCCGACTGGGCCGCCGGCGAGGACGCCGGCGAGATCGTAGCCATTGTGCATAGCCACCCCGTCACGCCGCCAACGCCATCACCAGCAGACCGCGCAGCGTGCGAAACCAGCGGCCTCCCGTGGCACATCGTCAATCCCAAAACCGGCCAGTGGGGCGAATGCACACCATCTGGTTACAAGGCGCCGCTAATTGGCCGCGAGTGGGTGTGGGGCGTCCACGACTGCTGGACCCTCACCCGTGACTGGTACGCTGAGCAGGGCATCACGCTCCGCGATTGGGAGCGCTGCAACAACCCTGACGACTTTCAGCTATCGCCCTACTTCGACAAGTGCTGGCGCGACACCGGATTCAAAGAACTCAAGGAGGAGGAAGAACTGCATCACGGCGATCTGTTGCTGCTAGCGATCAACAGCACGGGCCTCAACCACTGCGCCGTCTACCTAGGCCACCAAGAAGTGCTCCACCATATTCAGCATCGCCTAAGTGGACGCGACTTCTATTCCGGCTGGCTCCTAAAGTGTACGGGTAGGAGGTTGCGTCATGTTGCGTAAGATCAAGCTGTACGGCAAGCTGGCCAAGTTTGTCGGTCACCGCATCCTCGAAGCCGACGTAGCAACCGCCGCCGAGGCCGTCCGCTTCCTGGTTGCGAACTGGCCCGAACTGGAACGCCACATGGCCGACCAGCATTACCGCGTAAGTGTCGGCACCTACGACCTCGACCTAGAAGAGCTGCACGACCCCGCCGGCCAGCAGGAAATCAAGATCGTGCCAGTGATGGCCGGCGCTGGCGCAACAGCGAGAATTATTGCGGGGATTGCGCTGGTGGCGCTGGCTTTGTTTGTTCCAATGGTGGCGTTTGGTGTTGCCTTAAACGGTGCGGTGCTTGGCATCGGCGCCAGCCTCGTCCTCGGTGGCGTCGCCCAGCTACTCACGCCCACGCCAAGAATCCCCACCGGCCCCGACACGCAGAACGACCCACGCAAAAGCTACAGCTTCAGCAGCATCCAAAACACCAGCCGCCAGGGCGTACCAGTGCCGATCATCTACGGCGAAACCATCGTCGGCAGCGTGGTCATCTCCGCTGGCATCGACACCGTGCAGGTGCAGGCATGACCATCATCGGCGCAGGCGGTAGCGGTGGTGGCAAGGGAGGCGGTGGCGGCGCTGCTCGCACCCCAACCACTGCAACCGATACCCTCAACTCAACTCAGTACGCCCAGGTCATCGACCTGATTGGCGAAGGTGAGATTGCCGGACTAAAGGACGGCTTCAAAAGCATCTTCCTTGATAACACTCCGCTGCAAAACCCAGACGGCAGCTTCAACTTTCAAAACGTCACGATCTACACGCGCAATGGCACCCAGAATCAAGATGCCATCCCGTTTGCTGGTGTAATCGAAGATGAGCGCCCAGTCAGCGTAACCGTCCGCAACGATGGCGCCGTAACTCGCACCATCACCGATTCGCAGACCGAAGCAGTCCGCGTCACGATCACAGTGCCACGCCTGGAGCGCATCACCGACAAAGGCGACGTCGTAGGCGAATCGGTACGGCTACAAATCGCCGTCCAGTACAACGGCGGCGGCTTTACCACCCTCATAGACGACACCATCTCAGGCCGATCAGGCGACCTGTACCAGCGCGATTATCTAGTTGGCATAGCTGGCGCGTTCCCAGTTGATGTTCGCGTTACGCGCATCACACCAGACAGCAACGACCTACGGACGGCAAATGAGTTCTCATGGTCTAGCTACACCGAAATCATCTACGCCAGGATGGCTTACCCCAACAGCGCACTGGTCGGCATCCGTATCGACGCCGAGCAGTTCAACAACATCCCCAGCCGCAGTTACCGAGTACGCGGCATCAAGGTAGCCGTACCCAGCAACGCAACCGTTGATCAAACCAATGGCCGCATCACATATGCAGGCGTTTGGAATGGCACGTTCGGCGCGGCGCAGTGGACTAGCGACCCAGCTTGGATCTTGTGGGACTTGCTTACCAGCGCCAAGTACGGCTTTGGTGAGCACATCACCGCCGCAAGTCTAGACAAGTTTGCATTTTTCGCTGCATCGCAGTACGCTTCCCAGCTGGTGCTGGATGGCTTTGGCGGCTACGAGCCTCGCTTCTCCTGCAACACCAACATCCAAACGCAGGAAGACGCATACAAGCTAATTAACGACATGTGCAGCGTGTTTCGCGTGATGCCCTATTGGGGCCTCGGCTCGCTGACTGTCTCGCAAGATAAACCAGCAGATCCCGCTTACCTATTTACACAGGCAAACGTCACCGAGGACGGCTTTAGCTACAGCAACAGTAGCCTCAAGACGCGCCCCAATGTCGCCGTTGTCAGCTACCTCGACCTAGAACTACGCGACACCGTATTTGAAGTAGTAGAGGACGCTGAAAACATCGCCAAATACGGCGTCATTAAAACCGAGATCAGCGCCTTTGCTTGCACAAGTCGCGGCCAGGCACGGCGCCTTGGCGAGTTTATTATCTACTCCGAACGCTACGAAAACGAAACCATAACATTTACAGCCAGCCTTGATGCCGGTGTTGTAGTACGGCCAGGACAGGTCATTGAGGTGGCCGATCCAGTCAAGGCTGGCGCGAGACGCGGCGGTCGCATTACTGCTGCAACCACAACGGCGATCACGGTAGATGACGCCACCGGCCTGATAGCATCAGGCGCTCAACTGTCGGCCATCTTGCCCGACGGCACCGTTGAGAAACGCGCCATCGCCTCCATCGCCGGCAATGTCATAACAGTATCGACAGCTTTTACCACTGCCCCAAGCGCAAACAGCGTTTGGATTTACGAAACTAGCAATATCCAGCCCTCAACGTGGCGCGTATTAGCCATCCAAGAGCAGGACACGGCAACCTACGCCATCAGCGCGCTCTCATATAACGCCAGCAAGTACGACTACATCGAGCGCGACCAACCACTACAGCAGCGCGACATCACCGACCTCAACATTATCCCCGAAGCGCCAACCAATTTAACCGCAACAGAGGTACTATACGACGGCGGCGGGATTGCTAAGAGCAAGCTAACTATTAACTGGCAGCCAGTGCTAGCCATCAAAGACTACAGGATTCGATGGCGCTACGGCTCCGGCAACTGGAACATATCTAATGTCACGCGGTTTGACTTTGAAATCCTCGACACCTCGCCTGGTGTTTACACAATCGAGGTGTACTCAATTGGCACAAACTTAAGAGCATCGCTGCAGCCTGCGCTACTTACATTCCAAGCATTTGGCAAGACCGCACCGCCGGCAGATGTACTAGGCGTAAGCATCCTTGCAATTGACGAGGCAAGCGCCATCATCAGCTGGGATCGTGCCACTGACCTCGACGTGTTGTTAGGCGGCAAGGTGCTGATCCGGCACAACGTTGAACTTGTTACCCCTGCATGGGAAGAATCACAAGAGATTGTCCCAGCAGCAGCAGGCAGCCAGACCCAAAAGCAAGTGCCCTTGCTTGAAGGCAGCTACCTATTGAAGTTTGAAGATGACTTCGGCAACCGCTCTGTAAATGCCACCGCAATAGTAGTAGACCTACCCACACCACAGCCACGCTTTTTGGTGCAGGCATACGCAGAGGACCAAGAGTCGCCGCCATTTAGTGGCAATGTCACAGGGATGTACTACAACTTTGACCTAGACGGACTTGTTATCGACTCGGGGCAACTTATAGATGACATGGCGACCGATGGCAACTTTGATGCGCTTCCGTCTATTGACGTTACCGGAGGTATCAACCCTGCCGGCGAATACAAGTTTGGTAGCTCATGGGATATGGGCAGCGTCTTTGACGTAAATATCAGACGGCGTTTTGTGGCGCGTTCGATTCTACCTGGCCAGCTATTCGACGACAACACGCTGCTAATTGACGAGTGGCCGGAAATCGACGAAGACAACCTTGACCGGGTAAACGCCGAGATGTACGTTCGCACCACCAATGACGACCCCGCTGGCACGCCCGTCTACGGCGACTGGAATCAGTTTGCTAACGCCATCGTGCGCGGCAGAGGTTTTCAGTTCAAAACCATCGCCACATCAGGCGACCCTTCAATAAACATCCTGATCGACGAGCTTGGTGTGGAGATGGAGCTGCAGTTACGCACTGAGCAATCAGCAGTGCTCACTAGCGGCGCGAGCGCCTACGCCGTCACCTTTACCGATGCCTTCTACCAGGCCCCCAACATCGGCATTACGGCTAACAACATGGCCACTGGTGACTTCTTCATAATCACCGCAGTGACGCGCCTTGGCTTTACGGTAGAATTTAGGAACAGTGCCGGCACAGCCGTGAACAGACAGTTCAGCTACACTGCCGTTGGCTACGGCAAGGAGATTTAAGCAGTGGCACAACACGACTACATTATTGCCAACCAGTCAGGCGCTGCCTTCCGCTCTGACCTGAACAACGGCTTGGCTGCCATCGTCAGCCAGAACAGCGGCGCCGCTCAACCCAGCACTACATACGCCTACCAGTGGTGGGCCGACACCACCACCGGACTGCTGAAGATCCGCAACTCCGGCAACAACGCTTGGATCACCGTCGGCACCTTGGCTAACTCCAACCTTGGGCTGGCACCGCTGGCAAGCCCCACGTTTACAGGCAACGTAACGATTAACGCCCAAGGCGATTTGCGCCTTGCCGACTCGGACAGCAGCAACTGGGTAGCACTCCAGGCGCCGGCAACAGTTGCCTCGAACTTAACGCTTACAGTCCCAGCCGCTGACGGCACCGCCGATCAGTCGCTGGTCACTGACGGAGCTGGTGCGCTCAGCTTTGCCAGCCGCAGCCGACTGGTGCGCGGCACTGCTGTCGCCACAACCAGCGGCACCAGCATTGACTTCACCAGTATTCCAAGTTGGGCTAAGCGAATCACTGTCAATCTGGTTGGTACCAGCACTAACGGAACAAGTGCTGAAATAATCCGCATTGGCGACTCTAGCGGCTTTTCTGCTAGTTCCTATGTTGGCACAACGTCTTTTCTTGTTGGTGGTGTGAGCCCCATTTGTGGAGTTAACACATTATCTGATGGCTTTAACTTAATGGGACAAACAGCATCAACGCCAACCAATAATTTAACTGCGAAAGTTGTAATTGAGCTGGTTGCGGCATTTGGTGGCATTAATTACTGGGTAGCCAGTGGAGTCATTTCCAGAATTGATGGCGGCAATGTTTATCAAAAGTTTGTCGCTGGCTATAAAGGGCTAACCGGCACGTTGGATCGTGTTCAGCTAACAACTATTACCGGCACAGCGTCGTTTGATGGCGGTTCTGTCAACATCATCTACGAGGGCTAACCCATGCACCGCATTGAAGTCAACGTCCAAACCGGCGAGCAGCGCACCGTCGTCCTCACCGAGGCGGAGATTGCAGAGCTGCAAAGCCGCCCGCAGCCTGAACCCCCAACACCGCCTACGCCAGCCGAAAAACTTGCCGCCGCTGGCTTGACCGTAGCCGAGCTACGCGAACTACTGGGCCTCGACTAAGTAAGCCCCGGCGCGGCCCAGGTAAGTAGGCCTCGGCCCGGTAGCATGCACAGAGAGGCCAACTTACCAGCCCGCTGTGCTACGCCATGATCGAACTTGGAGCAGCGGCGCTGGGCGCCATCATCACATGGGCCGGAATGGGCGCAATGGGCGCCGGTAAGCGGAACGGCGAAGCCAGGGACGCCATAATTCGACTCAGCAGCGCGGTCGAGCACATCGCAACCCAGCTAGAGGTGCTGCACGCAGACATGCGCGACGAGCGAAAAGAGACATTCGGCCGCCTTAACGGCGTCGAGCAGCGCGTCAGCAAGCTCGAAGCCGCTCCCCTCTGGGACGGCAGCAACAGGCGCCAATGATCACCGCACCCACCGAGCGCAGCTACCTGCTCCGCTGCCTAGTAGCGCTGCTAGCTACCGGCATCACCATTGGCGCCATCGACCTGGCCGCCTGTCGCTTCCGCACACCAAATAACTGTGATCCCCAATCCTCAGCGGTCTATGCTGCTGTGGGCGCCGCTGCCGGCTGGATTGGCGGCATCCTCACCAAGTCACCGCAATGACCAACATCTTCCGCACCATCGCACTAGAGCTAGGCCGCGTAGCGCTCCGGCTTGCTGTGGATCGTGCGCTGCAGAAAGAGCTGCCGGCGATCTTTGCCAAGCTTGACCTTGAGCTGCCTTACATGTTGGCAAGCAGAGCCAAGCCGTTGCAGGTCCAGGCTGCTGTCACAGAGGCGATTGAGGAGAAGATTGGCGGCATTGCTACTGCCACCCAGGTAGCCGCTGTGCTGAGCCTCTATGACCCCGTTAAGGCTGCACTCAAAAACATCCGCCGATGACTTACGCCACCGTCCGATCTGCCGCTGAGCACATCGCCAGGGCTGGCAAGATCACGCCGCATCAGCTGGCGGCATTGACTGCGCACGATGAGTCACTCACCGATGCGCAGCGCCAAGGGTTTACCGAGCTGTGGAGGGCGGCGGGGAGTCCGGCGGCGCAGCAGTCTGATCCGATCTATCTTGCACCGCAAAAGATCATCAAGGAGTTTGAAGGCTGCAAGCTCGCTGCCTACAAATGCCCAGCAGGGATCTGGACGATTGGCTGGGGCGCCACCATCGTCAACGGTGCAGCAGTGCGCGATGGCGACAAGATCAGCCAAGACCTAGCCGATGAACTGCTGCGCGCTGAGATTCTGCGCATTGCTGCTGAGCTGCACCAGATAATTCCAGCAAGCGCGAAATGGGGCGGCAATCAGCAGGCGGCCATCATCAGCTGGGCCTACAACGTGGGCCTGGGTGCTGCGAAAGACAGCACGCTGCGGAAGCGCATCAACGCTGGTGAAGGTGGAACCACGGTGATTCCGCAAGAGCTGCCCAAGTGGGACAAGGCAAACGGACAGCCGCTTGCCGGCCTGACACGTCGCCGCGCTGCAGAGGTGGCCCTATTCATCGGTGCTGCTATTCCGCCGCCGCCAGCACGCTTCACGCCATCGTCACCGCTGAGCACCAAGGTCACACCGCACATCACCTACGGCGAGCTGTGCCTTGGGGAAGAGCGTCGCCGCTTCATCAACCAGGCTCAGTGCGACATCGCCACTGAACTCTGCGCGTTTATTGAAAAAGCCAGAGCACAATTCGGTAACCAGCCAATCATCATCACGAGCGCTCATCGGCCAAAAGCAGTGAACGATGCTGTTGGTGGTGCCACAGACAGCGAGCATCTCTACAAGCCAGGAAGCGGCGCCATCGACTGGTATATCAAAGATGTCTCGGTCAAATTGGTGCAGGACTGGTGCGATCTCAACTGGCCTTTCTCGCTTGGCTACGGTGCGCCGAAGGGGTTTGTCCATCTAGGCATTCGCGCTGGCCGTCCTCGCGTGCGCTGGGATTACTGAGGCGCTTCTACGCCTTGCTGCTTGCATTGAGCCCAGAACGATTCCAGCGCTCTGTTGCCGGCACGGTGGCGTGTGCAGATGCCGCTGCCGCATACCTGCCAGATCGGTTCACCGTTGACCTGCACCACCTCAATCATTGGATAAACAGACTGGGGCATCTGTGCTGCGCTCATGGAATCTCTGGTGCCTGTGCTCAGCCTGCCGACC
>Ga0315284_10002990_pt1 | contig 24086 bp, 45 predicted proteins | sample YL17G09_16_MG_FD_203696 | JGI IMG/M metagenome (GOLD analysis project Ga0315284, IMG submission 203696) | Sediment microbial communities from Yellowstone Lake, YNP, Wyoming, USA - YL17G09_16 | ecosystem: Environmental > Aquatic > Freshwater > Lake > Sediment | place: USA: Wyoming | collected...
TTTTGTCGTTTCATGTTTAAGCTCGTAAATAATTTCGGCGTGCTTTCTAAACTCGTTTGACGTTGTGACTTGAACGCCGAGCAAATTCGAGTGAACAACGAGGGGGCCAAATTGCAAGGCAAAATGACTCACGGGCTCGTTAAGCCCCCAACGAATTGCCTTACTTAAAATTAATGTCGATTTTGAAAATAAAAATTTCATAACAAACGCTTTGTAAAATGGTAATTTGTTATTGCTTGCCTCGTCTCGCCAGAATTAACCGCATGATAAGTTATACGCATATAAAGCCCCGCCGTGACCTTTGCATTTAATGGATAAGTGTCCATTGTCATTGTTGAGTGCTCGCCTTGAATTAATAAAAATGCTTTTTCGACATACGTCGCAACAACCGGCCAAGCCTCGCAAAGTGCTGCTCGATAAGCCTCGGGAATAACCGAGTCTTTGTCATAAATGCAAGCCGTAATATGGTCGCCCAAGACCGCATTTTTTACGCATACGTCGCCGCCGGTAACGTATCGGTCGGCGGTCAATTGAAAATCAAGATTTTCAGTCGCGCCAGCGGCAACCTCAACCACGCTCGCAATTGCCGCGCGCTTTGTTCTGTATGTGGGCTCGGCAAAAGGCGGCTGCGAAATAACATTTGTGTCAATCGGCACGTTTTCTTTTAAATAATTAATCATTTCGTTGACGGTTGAAAAATATGAATTGCCATTGCCGACGCTTAAAACATTGCCAACAATCTCGCTTAAAACCGTGTCGCTTGAGGCCCAATCAACGCGCAAATTGTCGGGCAATTGATAAACCTCGTCGATTTGAAATTCTTTGTTTAAAATGTTTTTAATTTCACCGGAAATGTTTTTTAAAAAGCAAGTCGTCAAGGTATCCTCGCAATCCACAAAGCTAAGCCCAAGTCACTGATTGACGCGCCGCTAGGTTTTACATATTTGATAAAAAGTGAGTCGCCAGCATTAAAGTCAAGATTTGACGGGAAAGCAAAATACCCGTAACCGTTTGTGAGGTCGCCCGCCGGCGCCGTGTAAGCATAAACAATGTCGCCGGCAAGTTGTCCGTTTTTATAAAAAACAAAATCAAAAGCGCCAAGACTTGTATTTGAATTATTCCAAGAAATTTCCTTTAATCGGATTTTTACCGGGAATAAAATTCGAGGGTTAGCCAAAAGCTCGCTGTATGTAATCCAATTGCCGTTGGATAACGTGCTATTGTTTGTTAACACAAGGCCCGCCCGCGGAAAGCCCTCGGCGGTTGCTTTTGCTTCCTCGATTGCGGTTTGCACGTCGCTTGCAACAAACCCGTTTGTTAAATTATCAAACGGCGTAAAAATGGCTTGTTGTACTCGTCTTGGTTGCGGAAAATCGGTCATGTTGTCACCTGATAATTGATAAACATTTCATAAGAAACATCGGCAACATTGCCTTTTAAATAAATTTGTTTGTATGAGTTTTTTAATTTAATTGGCACGTCCTCGCCCGGGCGTAAAACGTGGTAAGTCACATTATCAAGCGACCAAGAAAGCCGCTTTGTGACTGGCGTATTGTCGCCGGGGCAAGAAATCAAAAATGTGTCAATATCAAAACCGGCAACGGCGGGCACTTGCACGGGGCTTGCGCCAACCGTGCCGGCATATTGCTTAGAGTCGCCAAGCCTATCAATTGTTTCAAATTCTGGCGCTTGATCGACCATTTAACCCCCTTATGACGCGCCTAATTCTTTGACGACAATAGTCGCGTGCGCGTCGCTTAACTTGCCATTTAATTGACTCACGCTGATTTCAATTTTTTGCGTGCCGGTGCCGCCGGTTACAAATTGCATTTTGCCCAAATCGTCAGTGTAAGAAAATTGACCGGGTCCAGTGACAAACTCAGTTAAAATTGTCGGCGTGGCGTTGTCGGTTTGTATGACTTGCCAAAAACAAGATTGAGTCGACGAGCCTAAAACTTTTTGGATTTCGACTGTTTTGGTTGTTGTCAGCCCCGTTAATGTTGCAATCACTTGCGGAGTGTTTAGAGCCGCAACAATCGCTTTGTTGTTTATCTTTTTTTGAACGCCAGAAAAAGCCTCAGTGTCAACGGAAATTTTGCCGTCGCTTGTTAATGTCGGCAAAATAACTTTGCCCGTTGAGTCCTGAAAAGCAAACCCAACCAAGCCTTGAAGGGCTGCGGCTGCGGTTGTTGCATTAACAGCTAAATCAAGCGGAGTGCCCGCTTTGTTTGCGTCTTGCAATACCGAAAAGACTTCTCTTTCGTTTACGTCTGCCATAAAACCTCACTTGTTAAATTGTTGTATCGAGGCACATTAAATATGCCTCAACCTCGCTAATCGGCGCATATGAGGCCGCACTTAACATTACTTTTATATTTTTATTTTGGGGCACTACTTTTGCCGGCGAAAATTTAAAACTCGCATTGATACAACTTGGCCCCGTGCGTCCTGAGCCAACGAGCGCCGAGTCAACGCCAATTTCAAAATATGCCTCGCGTCGGCACGTAACAACAAGCGCGAATATTTGCCGCTCAATGTTTGCCGGCACGTTCATGTCAAAAAGTGTTTGCACCGTGCCCGGCGTAGTCGCGCCCTTGAAAGTAAAATGCTGGCCGGTGCCGCCTTGTGAGTCGGAAATATAAACGGGTATCGGCTCGCTCATTGCTTGGTCAACAAAGACGTGCAATCGTCTACGACCGCCGGGGGCTTTTGGCGAATTGCCTAGCGGGTATTGTCGGTCCATTACAAGTTGATTGTTTACGTCTAATTCCAAGTCGACCATTTCGCCCCTTAATCTTGATTTTTAGTCGCCGTGCGCCGACATTGTGGACACAAAAAATAAAGCTTTTTATTATGCGCGTAAAAAGTTTTTCCGCAGCCCTCGCCTATACATTTTTTATGTGACCCCTCGATTTTGGACATGTTTAAAATTTCCCTAAGTCGTTTGACGTGTGCGCTTAAAAAAATACCGCTGCTTGTTTCGTCGGCCATGAAATTATTACAGTCTCAAAATAATACGATTGTCAACGCTATTTAGTTGTAACAATATCAAAGACTTGTCGGCTATTAAAAAGTATTACTAAAGTATTACCTCTATAATACCGATAAACACATGTTAGGGCGGAGTCTAACCAACCGCTCAAAGCAAAGGGGAGTGAGATGAAATCAAGAAAGAATAATTACGGTCTTTGTGACTCAGAATTTGACGACAAATAAACAATTTACAAGGGGGTTTTTATGACAAATATTCACGATTATTCAAAAATTTCACCGACAACAATGGGCGGGCTCAAGCGATACATTGAAAATAGAATTGAGGGCGGCGGGTTTTTGACCGCGGTCTTGAGCAACAATTTAAAAGAGGCAATCGGACGCGCTGACAATTGGAATTTGGAAACGTTGCTAATAATCGTTTGTTGGCTTTACAACGAGGCGCCGAGCGATTGTTGGGGCTCGCCCGAAAAAGTGAGCGCATGGTTGAAAAATGAAAAACAATCAAACTCAGAAAACGAATAAGGGGGCTCGAATGAATAAATTAAAAACCGTTTACATTGTCGAGGAAATGCAAGACTTGACGGCGTGTGATTGTTTCAACGAAAACGACGAAAGCGCGCCAACAAGTCGGTTGATTGAACGACATGAGTTTGACACGTCCGCCGAGGCTGAGGCTTTTTTTGAGCAACGAAAAACAAGCTTGAAATTTGCGGGGCTGGCGGGGCAATATGTTTGCCAGCCTTATGCGGACGAAATTTTTCCAGACGTTTACCTTGAGGACACGCACGAAACCGTTACAACTTGCAAAAAGTGTCGGGGCCGATTTGTGCGCGACAATGACGCTTATGAAACATGTCACACTTGCCAAGCAAAAGAGGCGGCAATGAGTAGAGAGGACGGCGACTATGACTAAAAAAACAATTTTGACAAAAAGCGACTTTAGTCTTTTGCACTATGCAATTGAAATTTGCTATTCAGATTACGACCAATCAAACGAAGCCGACGGCAAATTATACAAAAGCGAGTGCAAAACTAAGGCCGCTCTAAAAAAGCTAGAAACCAAGCTTTATAAAATCAAGACTCAACAAGAGCAAAAAGAAATTATTTTGACTCGCCAACAATTGAGCTTGTTGTTGTGGGCCGCTCGCTCGGCAAGGTCAATGCACAAAGAATTTTTAATGCACGACGATTGGTCATTTGATATGGGCAAAGAGCGGCGCCTTGCCGTTTTGTCGGCGAAAAGCGGTTTTGAACGGGCCATAAAATTGGCGGAAAGGAAATTAAAACCATGAAAAAGCAACCAACAAAATCGGCCATTATCACATTTAAAATTGAGCCGCAAATAAAAAATGCGCTCAAGGCTGCAAACGAGGACGTTGCGGAAATTTGTCGAACGGCATTAAAAAAACGTTTGCAATTTTTGGCAAAACAGTCTAAGCCCTAGACTTTAATTAACCAAAATTTTTAATACATTCTCTTTTCTAATGAAACCCTCGGCAACGGGGGTTTTTTCTTGCCCAAATTCGCCGATAAAAACTAGATTGAAATTTTTTTCAAGCAATGCAAGGCAGGTGAGCCGCCCAACGTAACGGTCAATTTCTGACAATTCCACGCGCACGCACTCGGCGCTTGCGTCTAAAAAAAGCGCGTCAAAATCAACGCGCACAATAATTAATTGATCGAATGTAATTGAGTAAAAAACTTGCGGCTTTGATAATGAATTAAATTGGTCAATCACTCGCAAACCTTTTTGACTTGCAAAATAATATTTTCGCAAATGGCACTTAATTTTAATCGCATTAATTTATTTGAAATTATTTGTTGATCTAGTTTTTTGACAATGTCCTTGTTTTTAAATTCTGCGTCGCTGATTATTTCGATTAAAAAATAAATTAGCTTTTTGTTGACGGCCTCGCCGCGGTCTAAGGCTTTTTTGATTAAATAAATTTTATTTTTTTGGTCTTGGGTTAACATTCAAAAAGCCTCGCACGTCATTGTCCATTTTGTTTTATTAAACTGAGCCTCGACCCTATCAAGTTTTTCAATGATTGAGTTTAAATATAACAAAGTCAAAATTTGCAAAATGATTATGATTGTTTTCACTTTGTAGCCTCGTCGACAATTTCGACGTCTTTCCAAACCTCAGTTGTAATCTTGCAATGCTCTTGTTTTTCCTCGTCGAAAGCAACCGACTCGTCTAAAAATTTTTGTTGCAAAACTTGTTTAAGCTCAATGTCAACGGCGCCGGGTATGCCGTGAATACAAGGCACTTCAATTTGTTTTTTTAAAATTCTAAGCTCGTTTGTTGGTTTCATTTTTCGCCCCCTTTAAAAACTAATTTCCTCATGTCCTCAAGATGATTTAAAACCGCGCCTTTTTCTTGTGAATTAAAAAATTGTTTACCGTAACCCGCTTCAGCCAAAGCTTGCGCGAGCGCCTCAAAAAACTCATCGGCAATTAAGCCGTCGACTTTTAAAAAAGGTTTGATTTCCTCGCCCGGCTCATATTCTTTTAAGTCAAGTTGTAATTTGACGGGCACGTAAGCCAATCGGTCGCGGCCCTCTTTTAATCGCAAATGTAAATTGACCTCTTGCGCGCACCATGCTTTTTCTATTTTCGCTTGTATCATTTTTTCGCCCTCTGCTTTCCGACTTTTGACCTTGGCTCGATTTTTAAATTTTTACAAAAAGTTTCCTCGTCCCATTTTTCAAGCGGCTTGTTATGATGACAGTCATAACATAAACAACTTATGTTTTTCGGGTTATGCAATAAATTACCGTAAAGCTTTGCCGCCCATTGTGATTTTGAAAATTTATGGTGGACCTCGACAATACACTCTTTGCCGCAAGCGTCGCATTTTGAAAAGTTCATTAATCAACCTCTTGCCAATTAGGCTTTAATTTTTTGCCACAATTTTGACAACGAAAAATTTGCTCATAGGGCGTTTTATCGTGAAAAATGCTCAAATGTTCGCACGGCTCAGGGTCAACCAACCTAAGCTCGTCACAAAGCTCAGCCCAACCCTCAAAAGAGCAAACGTCATAAGGATAATTATTTATTCCCTTTGGCGACACAAATACATGATTATGTTTTTTTGCTATGGATTTCATTACTTTCGCAACGATTTTCATAAATTCAGCTCTTGTCATTTGAATTTTTGACTCGCTCATTTCACACCTCTTGACTTGGCGCCGACCCAAACGCAACAAAATGCGCCATTGCCATAAATAACAAAAATGCGTCTTTGTTCGTCATTTGCTCGATTGGCAACCATTTTTCAACAATAACAAGCTTGTCGTTGAGTCGATTAAATTTCGTCGGCTCATTTCCAGACAAAAGCTTGCCATCTCTTTTAAACCGCCCAACCCAATCAATGCTTGGGTCATAAGTACTTAATAAAATGCCCGCACTCATTTTAAGCCCCTTTCATTGTCGGCCAATTTTGCGGCACCGTCCGCCCGGCTTCACAATTGCAATTAAACCCATAATAAGCGCCGTTGACTTGCTCAATCAAAACGTGCCCCGTGTCGTCGCATTTTGGGCACTTTGCTTTCAATCGACCGTCTCGCACGGCTGCACCAAGTTGTTGCTCAATGTAATTTGTCATTGAGTCAAATTTTATTTTTTTTTCCTCGTTTTTTTTGTCACATAAAAAGTCCGTGATTGTTTCAAAAAAAGCGTGAATTTCTTTGTCACCGAAAATTTTTGTCATTCGATTTGTTTTCTTTCTGGCGCGCCGTTTAATTCTAAAAATTTATTTTGCTCGACGCTCTGCAAATAAACTTTTGCTAATTTTTGCCAGCGGTTTACTTTGAAATCAATTTCGCTGTCCAAAGTCGTTTCGCACAAATTTTGCCAACCGCCTTCGTCACAAACTATTTTCAAACCAATAGGCCCCAATCGTGCGCTAAGCTCGTCAGGCTTGGCGTAAAAGCCTAGCCCCTTGATTGCGGCCTTAATCGCGCTAGAAATCAATACAGCCTCGTTGGCGACGTTTAAACGGGGTTTGCAAATTTCGATTAATTTCGCGACCGTCGTCGAAAAGGGCTCACTAGAAAAACGGTCAGCTAGGCAAGACTTAAGGTAATGAGTAATAGCTTGGCTTAGCATGATATTGTCTAAGCCCTCGCTAATAACAATGTCAGCCATAGTTAATACTATTGCCTTGTCAACTTGCTTTTCCAATAGCACGGCAAACTTAGCAAGTTGTTGCACGATTAACGTCTTTGAATTTTCCATGATTATTTTCCTCGTCGTTAATTTCACGCAGCATGTTTGCGTAATGGTTTACAAGTTTACTTTGTGGCGCCTCAAGCAAAGACGCATCGGGATTAACCCAGTCCTCAAATTCGCCCATGAACGTCGAAAAGTGTTTTATGTATTTTATTTCTTGGCGCATAATGTCGCAATGTTTTGAGTAATTTTCCACCGCTTTTTTTAAATCATGAAAATTTTGCTCGGTTTGAATTTTTTTCATACAAACTTGAAAGCCTTTTTTCTTGCCCTCTTTTCGTGGATAATTTTTGTAAATATTTTCAAAATCAAAATTAGTGCCGGCAATTTTTAAACTTTCTTTAACCTCGTTACGTTCGTTACGTTCGTTACGTTCGTTACGTTCGTTCGTAGCGAGGCTATTTGTCGGCACGTTGCCGGTTTTGTGGCGGCTCTTTGCCGTCAATACGCCAAGCTTATCTAGACATTGAATATCTTTGACAATTTCGTCGTTTTTCTTGCCCAAAATAACAGAAATATATTTGATTGAAAATTCAACGCTCGGGTTGTTCTTTTTTGAACATTCGCACAAAAAAAACAAAAACAAACACTTTTGAGCGTCGTTTAGGTTGAAAATTGCTTGATCTTGAAAGAAATTGTTGTCCAATCTGAGCCAAGAAAAGTTAACGCGGTCTTTCCTTGGGTTGAATTTCTCCCAATTTTTTATTGAAATATTTACAAAATCTAACGACATTTTGCCCCCCGTTGATGCCTAAAAAGGCCAGCCCCCAATTATGGCAAAAAAGAATTTGAGGGCCGACCAAATAAACGCGGCGGTTAATAGCGCCGACTGTTTTTCAAATTTAAAATTACCTTTGCCATAAACTCAAACAACTATATTTTTTTCACGTTGTCAAAAAATAAAATTAATTTTTTTGGTTGATCTTTTTTAAATATTGCGGCATAACCGCCAAACATGAAAAACATTGCGGCACAATTCTTATTATTATTTCGATCAAACTTTAGGCCCGCGGGCAAGGCGAAATTTTCAACGAGTCGCAACGTTTTTCATGACGCCGCCCGCGAGTCTTTTATTGAAAATATAAAGCGCTGCTTTCTAGTCGCCGACGGGCGGGGCCTTTTAAAAACCCCTATGGGTTTGACCTCGTTTAATAGGCAATAGGGCGAGGGGTTTTTATTGTGGGGGTCGATTGGCAACATTAACTTTTAAAAAACAATTTGCGCCCCTCGTTTCAAACGGGCAAAAGAAACAAACAATAAGACGAAAAAAAATTGTTAAGTTTAGAGTCGGCGAAAAACTTTATTGTTTCACCGGACTAAGACGAAAAGATTGCAAGCGCTTAGGCGAGTTTAAAATTAAATCAGTCCAAACACTTAATTTTGCCGCGTCAATGGACTTACCAATTACAAGCATTATAATAGACGGGCAACGCTTGACCGTAATGCAAGCCTATGAGCTTGCGCAAGCCGACGGTTTTAAAAACATAACAGAAATGACCGACTGGTTTTTGTTTCATTATGGCAAAGAAATTTACCAGACTGATTTTTGGTTGATAAAATGGGAGTGATAAAAAATGTTTTTTGTTTTGTGCGTAATTATATTTTTAGGTTTAGTTTGGGCTTGGCTTTGGGATTTGAGGCAATGAATGACTTTTTTTGAATTTAAAAAAGAGCACAACAAAATGGTTGCCCATCCCAGCGATTGCCTTAATTGTCGATTGATACGGGCCATCGACTTTTCAATTGATTGCTTTATTAAGACCGACCGAATAGATTACGCCAAGAAAATAGAAACAATTTTAAGGGGCAAACATGGCAACAACAACGACAACAACCGAAACGAAATACAAAGAGCTTGAGCTTTTAGATATTGACGACACAACTTATCACTCAATCAAGCGATTTTCGTCTAGTGAATTAATAGCATTTAAAAACGCATCGAGCCCCAAACATTTTTTATGTCATTGGGGCCACAAAGCGCCGTCAAAAGACCAAGCGCTTGGGTCAATAATTCATTGTGCGATTTTGCAACCTGAGGTTTTTAACAAAAATTACGTTGTTTTACCTGACAAAAAATTACTCTCTACTATTTACAAGGTCGCAATCCAAAACATAAAAGACGAAACAAAAGAGGGCGCCGAAAAATTAAAGGGCGACAAAGAGGGTCTAAAAAAGTTTAAAGACGAGCAAAAAGCACGCGTTGATAAACTCGAAAAAGAGTTTGACGACGCCCTGCTAAAATTCCAAAAAGACAATGAGGGTAAAAGCTTAGTTGACGCCGACGATTACGAGACGGCCCGCAAATGCGCTCAAGCGGTCAAAGATAACGGCGCCGCGTTTGCCTTGCTAAAAGGCGCAATCACTGAGCGGGCAATGTTTTTTAATTTTATGGGCTTGCCGGCTAAATGCAAAATAGACGCCGTCAATCTTGAAAAGCAAATAATCATTGACGTAAAAACCACGCGCGCGGCGGGCCCGCAAGGCTTTTTAAAATCAATTCTCGAATATTCTTACCATATGCAAGCGGCGTTTTATGCTCATGCAATGTCAAGGTTTTCAATTAATCGAGGGCTTTCAGTTAATGAAATTGATTTTGAATATTACATTTTAGCAATTGAAAAATTTGCACCGTATGAAATTTGTTTACATAAGCTTGACAAGCCGATTTTGCAAGTCGGCAAAACTGAAATTGAGTATTATTTTCAAAAATATAAAGCGTGTATTGAAAAACAAACCTTTCCGGGCTATTCCAAACAATCAAATTTAATTAATTTTTTGCCCGATTGGTATTTAATGCAATTACAACAAACCCTAGAAAAAGAGGACTAAAAATGGACGGTGCAATTTATAAGCTAATTCCAAAAATTATGAGCGAGGTCGGCTCAATTGAAAAATCAAGGACCAATAAACAACAAGGCTATGCGTTTCGAGGTATCGACGACATTTACGCCGCATTACAAAGCATATTGTCGTCAAACGGCGTATTTTTCGCAACCGAGGTTTTAGAGCAAGTGCGCGAGGAAAGAGCGTCAAAAGGCGGCGGGGCTTTGATTTATACTATTTTGAAAGTAAAATTTCGCGTTACCGCTAGTGACGGCTCAGCCGTTGACATTATCACGGTCGGCGAGGCAATGGACTCGGGCGACAAGTCGGCCAATAAAGCAATGAGCGCAGCGCTAAAATACGCAGCCTTACAATTGTTTTTCATACCAACCGAGGGCGACAACGACACGGAAAATAAAAGCCCGGACCCGTTGCCGAAAAATCAGCCGCCGAAAATGCCGCCCAAACAAGAGCAAAAAACCCCGCCTAGATTTCCGCCAAAGCAAGAGCAAAAATCGCCGGCACAAACCGAGCCTAATTACATACCAAACGCGGCAAAAAAAGCGTCTACAAAACAATTGTCGTTAATGAAGGGCCGCGGCATACAAACGGGTTGGACAAAAGACGATATTACGGCCTATTGCAGCTTTACTTATAACATAAATTCGCCGTATGAATTAAATCAAGTGCAATTTGAGGAAATGCTTGACGTTGTGACAAATTATAAACCGGACGGCACGCCGATTAAAAAATAGGGGGGTTTGTGGTTATATGTTGGCAAGATTTCGAAACAGGGGGGTTGGACTCAAGCAAACATTCGCCCTTGTCTTTTGCAATGGTTTTCACTGAAAACGAAAAAATTGTTGACTCTTGGTATACGCAAATAAGACAACTGCCCCTTGTTGTGACCCCCGAGGCAATGGCCGTAAACAAGCTTGATTTAAACGAAAAAGGCCTAACTTTTGCCGAGTTTAAAATTGAATATTTAAAAAGACTCAAGGCACCAAATATTTATAGAAACGAGCGCCCAATGTATGCGGGGCACAATTGCGCTTTTGATCGGCCTTGGCTTAAAAGAATTTTGAGCGGTCAAGACGACGGTTGTCATTATCATTGTATCGACACAATGGTTTTAGCTAATTCATTGAAAGCTTATGGCTTAATAAAATCAAAATCTTTAAAATTAACTGATTTGTGCAATTTTCTTGGCGTTGTAGAGTCTGGCGAAATGCACAACGCTTTGACCGATGCAACGGCGGCTTTTCATTGTTTTTTAAAAATAAGAGAATTAATTTTAGGCAAACAAAGGCCGGGGGTTTTAAATACGGGGGGTTAGTTTTTGCGGGGGGTTTTCGCGTGGGTTTTAGGGGCTTACGCAATTATTTTAGGCGCGTTTGCATTGACAACATTTTTAATAAATGATTTTGTCATTGACTCGGGCGGCGTTGAGCCGATTTTTTGCATGAAGGCTTGCAAAGAGCAGGGCATGAGGTCGCTGCCATTTAAACCGGGCAACGAAAAAATTAAATGTGTTTGCTATGAAAAACAAAGGGGTTGTAAATGAAAAATTTTCGATTAATTTTATTTATTTTGTTGAGCGCAATTAGTTTGCCGTTTGCAATATTTTTTGTAATGCAAGCGTTTGGTCAATTAATGACAAGCGAAGTAATACGCTTTTTTATGGGTCCGGTTGCGCCAAACGGGCAAGGTCAGCCGCAAGCAAAATCTAAATTAATTAGGCCGTAAAATGGACGCTCAAACCGTAAATGATTTTTTATTTTCCGAGGCCAGCGAGTCGTTATTAGTTGAGCTTGCCCAAGAAAGCGAATATTGGGAAACCGTGCAAAGTTTTATTGACGAGCGAGGCGAGGACCATTTAGACAAATTAAGCTTTAAACAAAAGCAATGGTTAATAAAAATTAAAAGCGGGCTAGTTAGCGAGGCGAAAAAATCATGGTAAGACAAACAAGCCTTGACGCTTACAACGAAATAAAAGAAACCGGACTTTTGACAAAACGTCGCTTGCAAGTTTATGAATATATTTTCAAAAATGGTCCCGTGACCGCGCAACAAATACAAAAAGCCTTGGGGCGACCGTTTGCAAACTCAAGTTGTTTTATGTCTCGGGTCACTGAATTGCATCAACGTGGCGTCATTGAGTCCGTGGGCGAGGTTTTAAATTATGAGTCTAATAAAATGGTCACGCTTTGGGATTGCACAAAAAAATTACCGATAAAATTAGAAAAACCACAAAAGCATAAATGTAGTTTTTGCAATGGCACGGGTTACATTATCGAAACGCAAATTAAAATGAGGTTGTAAAATGACCGATAAAATTAACGCTGCTTTCCTTTTGTGGTTTGAGAAAAATCTAGGCGAACATCGAAGCAAGTTTCATCACAAAACATTTCAAGTTTTTATTGATACTGCTAAATTGGGATTTGATGCTGGCGCGAAATGGATGCAGGAACAAGAATCTCGCAAAAGTTGTGGAAATTGCAAAAAAGCGAAGGAGTGTTTTACTCATATAGATTATAGCTGTAACGAATGGCAGTCAAAAGAAACCGAGAAATAATGTTTCCCTGCTTATGTAAAAGTCTTTTCGTCAGACCGCTAATGATTGGGCAACTAGACATTAGCACATAGGTGGGGAATTTTAACGAGAGGGGTATAAAATGAAAAAAGATTTAGACATTAGGATTGTAGTGCTACAAAGAGGTTGGGTACTTGTTGGAGAGTTTTCTGAACAAGGGGAAAAGTGCCACATAAAAAACGGTGCGGTAATCAGACTGTGGGGGACAGACAAAGGCTTAGGTCAGATTGCTTTTGATGGGCCACAAGATGGAACTATATTAGACAAAGAACCAGAGAGTGAATTTCACATTTCTCAAGTAATCAGAACAATCAAATGCGAAAAGCCGGAACTATGGCAAAAAGCAATAAAATAAATGGCTGGAAATGCTTTGACAGCAAGCTTCAGTGTCGTGGCTATCAGTTTGAGATTGGCAAGATTTATAAGCATATTGATGAATTAAAAATGTGCGCTTCTGGTTTTCATTTTCACCACGATTTCAAAGATAGATTTAATTATTATTCAAAATCTATAGATTTAAGAATATGTGAAATTGAGGCTGAAGATTTTAAAACAGAAGGTGATAAATCGGTTTGCAGAAAAATAAAAATATTAAGAGAATTAACTTGGAGAGAAATTAACGGCGACGGCTACGGCTCCGGCGACGGCGACGGCTACGGCTCCGGCGACGGCGACGGCTACGGCGACGGCTCCGGCGACGGCTCCGGCTCCGGCTACGGCTACGGCTCCGGCTACGGCGACGGCGACGGCTACGGCTCCGGCTCCGGCTCCGGCTCCGGCTACGGCGACGGCTCCGGCTCCGGCTCCGGCTCCGGCTACGGCGACGGCGACGGTTACGGTTCCGGTTACGGTTCCGGTGAAGAATGTCCAGAACGTGCATATAAAGATTAAATCTTAACCCCAGTAAAAGGAATGAGGATGGCCCACAAAAACACATTGCAATATTTATTAACCGCACATAAATGCAGACTTTGTGGTCAACTTATTTCTAAGGAGTTGCTATTAGAAAAGCATAAGTTAAAAGGAAAAAGAGTTAGTGAAGCATTGAACGCTTCAAAAAAACATGGTGACCCAGTTGGCAGACCAAGAAAATATAATCACAGTGAACTAATTAAAGATCGAGAGAAGGGCTTGTCATGGAGAGAAATCGCAGTCAAAAATGACTGTAGTATAGGCGCAGCACAAAGAGCTTTTAATAGATATAAATCCTAGCGGTCGATGACCGAGAAAGAAGGAATATGAGAAAAAGAATTAAAACAGAAAAAGAATTAAAAACAGACTATGAATCGGTTAAAGAAATCAAGGTTGTTTACTCAGACATAGAGGCAAATGAATTGCTAAATCAAGGTTGGAAGTTAATTAACTCAGGAGTTGCTCATGTTGATAATGGTGGGTATAACGCAAAGCCATGCTTTACATTTTTTAAAGACTAAAGGTCCAAGGACCGAGAAAGAAGGGAAGATGAATATCTATCAAATGAATGATTGTGATTGGTATGCTGCTGAAACTTTAGACGAAGCAAAACTATGTATGGCTAAAATGGTGGCAAACGGAGAAGTGACTCCGGCCTTTGAGAAAGAATTTTTAGATAATCCGAGATGGATTGATGATGCGGAAATGGACAGCTTAAAGTTTTGTGAAGAATACGACGAGCGAACTGATTATGCTAATGAGTTAGATTATAGGCGCAAGGTTAGCTTTAGAGAGAAGTTACGGCAAATGATTGATGCTGGGGAAAAGTTTCCAACATTTTTTGCTTCGACTGAATATTAAACCCTAAAGGTCACATGACCGAGGCCGAATTAATGAGCCTTTTGATTGGCAAGATTTTTGTCGAAAAATTGCACACGTCCGAGGTCGACTAGACTTTTTTTATATTTAGTTTTTTTTAAATTCATACGATAATAAAGCAAGTTGTTTTTTTATATATTTAATTCATTTTTATTGCTCCAAAGGGCGTCGGAATTGGCCGGCGCCCTTTTTATTTACTAGAAATTCATGCTTTTAATTACTAGAATTTTATGCAATGCTTAAAATATGGGCGCAAGACAATTAGGCGGGGCCAAAGCGCAAAAACACGGCGCACAATTTGAAAGCTTTATTGAAACCGTCGGCCATTTGTCGGGTTTTGTTGTTTACAAGATTTTGACCGGCTGCAAATACAATTCATTCAAAAAGAAATTCATACCTCAGAAAAACCCTTTTGATTTTATCTTTTTAGACCAACGAGACCCAAACCAAGCAATTTATTTTGACGCCAAATCAATCGAGGGCGAACGCTTCCCGCAAAGTCTTATCGACACGGACCAAGTAAAACACTTGCTTGCGGCGCATGAGTCTGGGCGTGTCGCGGGCTATATAATTTATTTTGATAAGCTTAGAAAAATTTATTTTTTCGACGCGGGCCAATTATTTCAATTACATTTTGACGACTCGCTCGACCCCGAGACCGGCGTTTTCTTGGGCACTATTTTTGAGCCCAACATAAGGGCCATATTTACTCGGGCAAATTCCAATCAAGGTCGATAAGCTTAAAGCCCTTTTTTTCCGCGGCGACTTTTATCGTTTTTATTTTAGTTAATAAAAAATGCTCGTTTGCTTTTAATTGTAAATTTTCAGCGCGCAACGCTCTAAGCGATACGTGCGCGGCGTTGACGTCTTTTTTTAGTTTTCTAATTTCACTCAAGCGCATTTTGGCAACAAATAACGCTAGACCAAAGAGGGCCGAGCCGAGCGCTCCCATTATCTTTATATATTCGCCCGGCTCAAGCCCGTTCATTTAATTGCCGCCCAAACCATAACCCCCAAGCCAATGCCAACCGCAACGCTTATGCCCCCCACGGTCAAAAGCTCGGTCGAAAAGTCCGGGCATTGCCCCGGCTCAAGCTCAAAGGTTTTTGCTTGTAAAATGTTTCGCTCGTCGATTAAGTCCGTATATGTTTTGTAACGCTTGTCACTTACTAGCACGCCGTGAAATGGCGCCGGCTGAGCTTTGTTAAGCTCAACGTCAAAATCAGTTTGAGCCAAAGCGGGCGTTGTTCTTATCAACAAGCTCGCCAGTAGAAAGCTCAGAATTTTCTTTTTTAGCATTTTCAACCTCGTTTTTTGTTTCGCACTTATTTAATTCAATTTCATTTTTTTTGGCTTTCTTAATAAAACGGTAAGCCGCAACGCCACAAAACGCGACGATTGCCGCCGCAATTGCACTTATGATTTTATTAATTTTGTCCATTGCCGCCCCCTAGTTTCTTGTCGATCAAATTAGCCCCCATGTAAGCGCCAGCCAAGCCGCCAACAATCGCAAGCGTTGTCATGGTTACATTGTCTTTAATCCCAAGAGCGTTAAACGCAAGCGGTATTAAGGGCACGTAAACAAGTAAAATGTTAGTCATTATAAATTTGCGCGATTTCATTCTTTTACCTCCCAATGTGGCCGGTCGACTAATGTCTTAAACTCACCGCCCCAAATAATTTTGTCGTCAATATCTAAAAGTACAGCGCATTGAAACATGACACGCGCAAAGTCGTCGAAATCGTCAGCGGCCCAAGAAACCTTGTTGTCGACGAGCGGCACGGCGTCGAACGCAAGCGAGGGCGTCTTGTTGTGTTTGCTTTCGGGCCAATGTTTTTTTGATTTTCCTTGTTGAAAGGCAAGCTCTTGGCTTTCCTCGTCACGGTGTCCACAAATGACCGCAAAATCAAAGTGCAATATTGCACTTTTCGCTAGTTTTTGTAATGTTTCGTGACATTCTGCTAGGTTTTTGAGTGATTTTTGGCTAAAAACGGGCATTAAAACCCCCTTTTTTGTTACTTAAAAGTAATAAAGCCAAACTTTGCCGGGTCCGCCCGAGCCGCCGCTTGTTGGCGTTGCCGCAATACTACCGTCGGCCCCACCGCCGCCGCCGCCGCCCGCGGCAATTCCGCCGTTGCCGCCCGGTGTTTTGACCGGCAAGTAAAAGCCGCCGTTGCCGCCATTACCGACCCCGCCGCCTCCGCCTCCGCCGCCCGAATATATATTCGCGCCTTTTATTCCGCCCAAACCAATATGCGGTTGACCGTCCTCCGCATATAAAAAATTGACCGTTGCGGTTTCGCCCGGCACGGCGTCCGTTGTGCTGCCATGACCGCCGTAAGCGCCATTTCCTCGCATTTTAAAATTAGATTTTGAAACCGCGGCCCTTGTCTCTGGATATTCCGCATAATTGCCGCCGCCGCCCCCCGGAAAGCGAAACAATGTTGAGCCGAGCCTAGTAATTAAAGAGTCTGCGCCGTCGGCCCCGCCTTGTTTCGCGGAATAGACGCCCCCCGCGCCGCCCGTGCCTATTACTATATTTAAAATGTCGCCGTATGAAATGCCAGAAAGTAACCCAAAATTTAAAGGCGCACCATTGCCGCCAGCCCCGCCCGGCCCTTTCCAAAAACTGCCGCCGTAGTCGAACGGGTAAGCGCCCGCCGAGCCGCCGCCGCCGCCGCCAAACCCCGCGTGTAATAAATATTTAATGCCCGGATAAGGCGGGGTCCAAGTGCCCGACGAAGTAAACTCAACAACGTTTATTTGCCGGTCTAAAAGAAAGTTTATGCCCCCCGCGATTTGTTGCAATATTGCCTCGCTCACTGGCGAGCGGTATTGACAACCCTCAATCTGAATTTTGTCTGTGTTATAAGGCACGTCAACCATTTGAGCCCCCTTTTATAATATCCTATACGGCGCGCCGCCGTCCATGAAACCGATTAAATCAACTAAATAAGTATTGTCGGGCGTAAACCCTAAATTTTCTTTTAATGTAATCGTTTGCCCAACAATGCTTAAAACTCTTATTTCTTCGCTCATTATCGAATAATTTTTCTTGTGGACCAAGACCAAACAATCGGGCGTAAATTTTGTTTCGTCGCCCACGGCAACCGTAAAGCTTAGCCCGTCAATGCCAGTTACAACGGCGACTTGCGGGCTTAAAAATGCGTGGATTTGTTTTGCAAGTTGTTGGTCTGTTTTTGACGTGTTTGTCGGATAATTGGCAAGCTCGACAATGTCGTTTTCTTGGGGCACAAATGACAGCGCCGGCGAAACTTGCATTAGATATGGGTCGCCGACCTTAAAAGAGTCAAGCGTTGCCGTGCCCGAGCGCGTCCACAAATAATCATGCACGGTTATTTTGAGCCCTAAATAATCACGCCATTTTTTACCCTCGTCGGTCGGGAAAATCGCGCCGAAAGAGTCTTTGATTTTGATTGTTGAAACCGTCGAACCGAGCGCAACGTTTGAGCTTGGCGCAATGGTCGCAAATTTGTCGTCTTTGTCGCCGCCCAAGCCCGCAAGCAATTTTAATTGACCTTGCCCCGTTTGAATATTTAGGTTTCTTTCTACAACCTCATACAATTGCGCGCCAATGTTTCGCTCGCTCGATTGAAAATCAACTAGTTTTAATTCGCCGTTATCATTAACCGCGACGACGTCGCCGACCTCAACGGTTGAGGCGACTTGAAAATTAACCGTCAAGTTATGCTCGACGACCCCGAATTTGTAACGATTAAGTAAAAAGGCCGAGCGTTTAGCGGCAACATTTTGAAAATTAAACGCTGATTTTGCGCCTCGTGCGTGTATGGGCAATGTGCGATAAACCCCGATTTTTGAAACGCTTTCCGAATTAAATTCGGTTCTGATTTTTTTGGGGTTGTCGCCGTCGTCGTAATCGTAATCGTATGTTATTTCGTTCCAAAAAGCTCGATTGTTTAGCGCTCGCCGTGGTCTATTATTTTGAGGGTCAACAACATTTGTTTTGTCTAAAACTTGCAACCTAATATCGGCAAAAGGCGGCTTGCACATACCGCAAGAAAGCCGACCAAAGCGGGTCAAAGTATACATTGAAAAAACGAGCATTAATTGAGACTCAATAAATGTTTTACAGTCCTCGTCAGCGGTTTGGTAAATTTGGAGCTTATTTTCTGCGCTTGATAAAAAACCAGTCTTGTAAAATAAATGCGTTTCAATGTCGACGTCCTCGGGGCTCATGCCGACCGATGCGAGCAAAGGGTAACGGTCATAATATGAGCGCAAGGCTAATTTTGCAGGGCTCGGCCTTTCCGCGGTGAAATTTTGAGACATTAAAACAATGCGGTTTGATTGACCGAATAAGTCGCCAAAGCCAACGACTTGCGCGGTCAAATTATTAGCCGGCACGGCTGAGCCCGCAACCGTTATAAAATCATTTTGATTAATGCCGTAATCTTTTTTTGCGTCGATAAGGTCGGGCAAAATAATTGCGTTTTGAATATTTCCAATCAACGGGTCGGTCGTGTCTACGAAAGAATAAATAGAAACATTGTTTCGCCAGTCCGCGCCGCTTGAAAGCATTAATTTCAAAGCCATGTCAATTACATGGTCTGTTATTTCAATCGAGGCCTCGACGTCGTCGCCAGAATTATGCACGCTTGCAAACGTGCCCCGTTGCGCGCGCGTAACCGTGAATTGGTCCGAGCCGTAACCCGTGGGCGAGTATTGCATAATTTCGTCATTGATTTTTATGTAAGTTTTTACGCCGGGGTCGTAAGTGCCGTCGGGTCCGAGCAAATGTTGATAAAAGTCCGCGTTTGCGTTTACCTTAACCGTCGTGTCGGTTGCATTAATTCCATATTGTATTATCGGCCAGCCGGGCGTTGGAAAAGCGTAAATGTCGTCGGCGACCGTAATCGTGTCGGTCGTCAAATTAACATTTGATATTTTCACGGTCTGAGTCGCGTTGATTGTAATGTCAAGGTCAACGCCCATTTTTAGAGCGTTAGCGTGCGAGACGGTGAAATTTCTAATATCAATGCCGCTTACAATAGCAATGCCGTCGACCGCGGGCGACCGCAAAGACGTTTTGGCCGTGTAAAAAATTTGTTGTTTTCTTTTAAAATTTGGGTCCGAAAGAGTGATCGAATATAAACCATTTAGGTAATTTATGTCGGTTATGCGGCCCCTAAAGACGACAAAATAGTCCTCAGGGTAAGAGGTTTGTTGATAACCCAAATAAACCAAGCAAAGCTTGCCCATTGGCTCGTCGAGCGGCCCGCCTCTATAAAGTAAATTTGTCATGTATTCGTCTTTGTCTAAAAACGAAAGCGACAAAGTCGAAATGCTCGCGCGCCCCTGCTCGGGCTCAAGTCTTTGCGTAATTGTTGTCGAGCTTGCGGCAAAACTTAAAAGCGATTTTGTATTTGAAACTTTCCTAAGCCCGCCGTAAACAATGCCGGGTTGCCCGTAAACGATCGGGTCGCCGTAACGATTGCGCACGTAAACGTCAGAGCTTGTCAAAAGCGTATCAAACCCGTCAATTTTTAAAACAAGCGATAAGTTTTTTGTTTGTTGCGCATTAAAGTTTAAATAGTTTGACGGGTAATCGGTCATTTTTCCCCTTATAGTTTTATCATAATATTAACAAACAAACTTGGTTGCATATTGTTGTGAGCCGTGCCCGAGCCCGCATTTTGATTTGTCGCCGTTGCGTTGTTAATTGTGATGCCCGTTGTCGCGCTATTAGTATTAAAGCTACTCACCGTGTTTTCGCCCTGAGTGTAAGCAACGTAGTCTAATGGATTAAAAAGCGGGTTTGATTTCGTCGTTACCGAGTGTATGTGTCCGGGGTCTGTTATTCCGTGATTATGTGCGTTTTGTGTGTGCGTATGCGTTGCAAGCTCAGCGGTCGAAAGCGCGTGCGTTTCCTCGCCCAATGTTTCGCCAAGCGCCCGACCCGTCAAACCTGAGCCCGCACCGCTTACGCCAAGCGCTCGGCCAAGAGCTTTCGGCAATGTAATTTGTTTGCTTGCTAACCAATCGGCATTTGCGCTTGCGCCCCGACCGCCAACCACTGGCGCCCAAGTGTTTGTTATATTATTCCACATTAATTCAAACAATGCTTGGCAATCGGCATTGGCTCGCGTTGTTGCACCGCTGGCGGCGTCGCCAATCGTGCCGTCATTCATTAAAACCCAACCCGTTGTCGCGACGGTTTTAATTGTTGTTTTTATGTCGCCCGTTGAAAATTCAGACGAGCCCCCCCCTAAATTAACTTGCGACTCAACGCCCGCCGAGTCGAGCATATAAAGATTGCCGTCGGCTTTAAAATAAAGCTTGTTGTAATTTGCCGCGGGGTTGCCCGGCGTTGAGATTTGCGCCATTAAGTGCGCAACCTCAGAATTTGCAACCGAGCCGTCGGTCAATGCGTCGCTTAGAGTTTTATTAATCGAGTTTGCGCTAACATAAGCCTTTGTGTCATTGGGCAATTTTGTTTTGTCCGCGCCCGCTGCGATTAATTCCGCCTCGCTCATTAAATCATTATTGTTTAATCGGCCTTGTAATGCCATTGTCAACCCCCATTAAATTTCAAAAAAAGCTTTTGCGGCGTCCTCATTATCAAACCAATACCAACCCTCGACCGGGTAAGTGTATGAGTCTTTGTTTTCTTTTAGCAATTCAAAATTAGCATTATAAACCGCATTTGGCGCATAATTTAAAACGCCCTCGCTGTATGAATAAAAACCCTCGCCCATAAGCCCCCTAAGTCGTCAAAGTATAACCTTTGTTCGTGCAAATTAATTTTTCTGGCGCCGTCAAGCCGGCGGTGCCCCAATTGCTAGTTACGGTTACGACAAGCGCCGTGCCGAAACGATAGGAAAGCGTCCCAACGCCCGGATTGCCGACCGCCTCGGAATAAGTAAACGTGTCATTATCTAGTCTTGTAATTGTAAAAGTGCCGTTTGCGTTTGCGCTTGTGGCATTAAAAACGACAATTGAATTGCCATTGACTAAGCCGTGAGCGACTGAGGTTACGGTTACGGTCCAAGGGCCCGCGCCGGCGGACGTGTAAGATTTGCCAACCCTCGCGTTGAAAGCAACGCCAAGATTATTAAAAATTTCAACAAGTTTTGTTTGTGACAACCCCAATGTTGCAAAGCTTATTGTGCGCGTTGAGCCCGAAAGCGCGGCTTGACGTAAACCAGAACAACTAGAAAAAATTGTGCCGAAATTATTACCAAGATTTACAATAAATAATGGTATTTCTTGCAGTGACGAGCATGTATTAAACATGCTAGAAAAATCAACGTTTTTGCTTAAATCAATCAACGCAATTTTTTTAAGATTAAAGCATTGACTAAACATAGTGTTGCAATTTGTTGCATTGCTCGTGTTTATAAGCGGAATTTCAGCTAAAGCGGTGCAACCCGAAAAAATGCTTGAAAGATTTGTGCAATTTCCAAAATTAAAAGCGGGAATTTCTTTCAATGCCCTGCAATTTTGAAACATACTTTGAGCTTGACTAAGGTTGGACGTATCGAAAAAAGGCACTTCGCGCAGCGAAATGCAATTAATAAACATTGATTGAGTGCTTGTTGCGCTTGTCATGTCAAACAACGGCACGGTTTGCAAAGACGAGCAACTTGCAAACATACTATTGAACAAACCCACGCTTGACGTATTAAACAATGGGACGGTTTGCAACGAAACGCAACTGCTAAACATTTGATCGACTTGCGTCGCGCTCGATAAGTCTAACGGCGGCAAAGTCCTTAATTCGACACAACTTATAAACATGCCTGAAAAATTTGAACTATTACCAGTATTAATAAGCGGAATTGTGCGAAGTAAACCACAACTATTAAACATACTTTGAAATGTTGTGCATGAGCTTGTATCAAGCAAAGGGATTGAGCGCAGCGAATAACAACTAGTAAACATACTTTGGAGCGTTGTGCCCGAGCTTGTGTCGATTAAAGGGATTGAAACAAGCGAATTACAGTCCGTAAACATAAAAGCAAAATTAGTTATGCCCGAGCAATTAACGTCAATTGATTGCAAAGATCGGCAAAGCGAAAATAAACTAGAAAAGCTTGTGATTGCCGCGTTTTTGTCAACGATTTTTACGATTTCTAACATTGCTAAAAAATTGACTGGCGTTGGCGACCCGAGCGCCCCGCCTATTCTTATGGTCGTCAAATCAGCGCCAGAAATTGCAATATCTAACCAACCGGCCTCATATTTTTGCAAAGTCGCTTGCGTGTGTTTTACGTTTAAATTTATTGTTGTAAAACTTTGCGCCGGTTGAGGGGTCACGGTCACGATTGCCATTTTGTAACCACGCGAGCAAACCGTTGGGTCAAGGTCAACGTCGTTGTAGTCGTAATTATGATTTGCTTGGACTCCCGACAAAATATTTTCTACAACCCCGTCGCCCCAGTCTACAGCATAGTCACCGGCGGCGGTCAGCGCGCAAAAATTTGAGCCGTTATCTCTTATCGCAATCAATCCAACAAATTTAATGTCGCCAGTCGAGACCGTTGGCAACGTAAGCCAATCGCTCGGCCTTACATACGGCGCCGGCCCCGGTATTAAGGTTTGATTTCCGCCAATCAATTTATGTAATGTGAGTGAGTCGCCCATTATGTTAAGACCTCACTTGTTAAGTCGCCCAATGTATAAGACAAAGTGAAAACTTTTCGTTTTGCAACAATTTCGGTTACGCCGTCGGCCTCGTAAAATTTTACGGTCCTTGTCGCATATTCTGGCGGTGTGCCGCCGGTCAAAGTCGACTCCATTATAATTGTGCCGTCAAAGCGTTTGTAAGTAACGACCGTGTAAATGCCGTCGCCGTCTATTCCTGAGCGCTCTTTGGTCATTACATTTTCGGCGTTGTTTAATTGCTCTTGCAAATCGGTTTGGTCGGAAAGCGTGCCCGTAATTGCGCCCCAAACCGCGCCCCCGCCAGCCGTCGCGCCCGCGGTAATATAAAACGCATAAACATTTTGACCGACTTGTGGCAACCAACCCGCATTAAAAACAATATTTGAGCCAACAATTGAATAAGCCGAAATCGGCACCGGAATATAGTCAATCATAACAATAACTGAATTATCGTCCGCGCGGGTTTTTGTCAGAGGTCCAAACGTATCATTTGAACCGTCGACCGTGCCGCCTAAGGGTTGTTGAAAGCCGACCGTGCCGTTTGTTTTTATTTCAATTTTATTTCCGGTTAATCTTGTTAATGTAATGTTGTCGCCGGGCACAAGCAAGAGGTCGCCAAATAATGAAACAATGTCGCCGTCAATTGTTGCCGATCTTAAGCCTTTGTGAACATGGTCGGCATTTGCAACCGTGGCGTTGGCCGTGCCGGCGGTTGCCGTGTCGGCAATTTCACTCGCGACCGCGGCGGCCAGTTGAGTTTTTCCCTTTTCCGTGGTTGTTGCCGTCAAAACGTCCGCGGTTGTATTATCCGACGGCGTAATAAAAAGCGGGTCGTATACTGGCGCGAGTCCGCCCAATAGATTAAAAATTTCTTGATAATACCATTTGACCCCAATCGGTGAGGGTATCGAGTAAGCCGTTTCAACGCCAGCTAGATCAATGTAAAAGGTCAGCGTCCAAACGCCGGCGCTTTCTGTTAGTCGCGCGTAAATTTCTTCGCCGCTT
>Ga0315284_10002992_pt1 | contig 24075 bp, 10 predicted proteins | sample YL17G09_16_MG_FD_203696 | JGI IMG/M metagenome (GOLD analysis project Ga0315284, IMG submission 203696) | Sediment microbial communities from Yellowstone Lake, YNP, Wyoming, USA - YL17G09_16 | ecosystem: Environmental > Aquatic > Freshwater > Lake > Sediment | place: USA: Wyoming | collected...
TTGATGGACTGTTCTCCATGTATCCAGACGCCGAAGACTTCCTACATGATGTGAGCAACCTGGATGGCCACGTGCTCTACATTGTGACTGAAGGGGATCAATATATCCAGCGTTTGAAGTTCCAACGGCTTCGCCTCGATCGATACGTTACCGCGCAGAGATTCGTGACCACTAATGACCTATGTCATCCGCCCCAACTGCGGGAGTTGGAGATGCTGGCAGCGGTTCTTTGTGAGCGCCTCGGAGACGAGAGGCGTTACAGGCGCGCTCGATACGGCAGGCGCGTGGTGTCGGCTCAGATTGTTCGAGCGTGGCAGCAAGCGAATCAGCATGTGGAGTACGGGTTCGCCAGAGCGGGCGAATCAGACCCTGTGGCTTTCTTTGACAAGGCCCTTGAGGCAGTGCGGTTCTTGGCCGGGAGGATCTCCGCCGCTCGACTCAAGGCACACCCAGCCTTCCTGCCCTTGTTGATTCATTCAATCTGGCGTTCGCCTTCTGACCCTCGTCAGGGGTTTCGCCAAGTATTCTCCGGCGCTCCGCTTCCTCCGAGACGGCTAAAGGTTGCAGCCGTCGGTGATAGATATGATGTGGACCTGTATCCGACATTGCGGCTGTTTGGCGATGCAGCGATCACGGTTCGCCTGCGGCAGGGCAAGTATGACAAGGAGTACCTGGCTGACGATCTAGCCGCCCTGAGCAAACCCACCCCAACCGCCACCTTCGACAGCCTGCGTGATGCGAAGCAGATGCTAATGGGCAATGACGTTTGGGCAAGAGCAAGGACTATCCACCCGCCGTCGCTGGCCTCGCTTGTCCCGGAGGCGGCTTCGGATTCCTACCTCGATCTTTGCCTGTTGTTCCCTGAGGATTCCGCTGCGCATCGGGTTGCAGCGTCGATTCGATCCTACCTGTAGGAGATCGCCAGATGGACTTGTTCGTCATCGGGGTTGCGCAAGTGCTGCGCACTCTGTTCAGCAGGCGACTGAGCCCCTTCCTCGCAATCTCTGTCGCTCTGGCTACGGGAGGCGCAGTCATTCAGTACTCGGATATGCCAGCACATGACCAGATCGGAGGAGCGATCCTGGCTGTTGGTGGCGCAACTCTTGCAGTAGTGGTTGTCGAAGCAATGCGCCTTGTCGAGGATCAGTTTGGCTTGCTGGGCGACCTACATCGGCTGGGGATTGCGCGTATCCAGTCGCGTTCGGACGCAGACGAGAACATGGGGCAATGGCATGAGCGCGTTCGGGAAGCGCGAGAGGTCGACCTTCTTGGGTTGGTGCTTCGGGACAAATGGGCACATAGTGAAGATTTCATGCACGCCTTGGAGGAAGCTGTCAGATCCAACCGTTGCCACGTGCGGATCTTGACGCTCTGTCCCAGCACAAAGAATAGCGTGTTCCAGAGAAGGGCACGCGAGGAAGAGGGGGCGGGAAAGGGGGCTACGAAGAGAATGCTCGGCAGCCTCGCCGCTAGCTGGGATGAGTTTCAAAAACTGCGTGATCGTGTCACCAGACTTGATGCCTCGCTATCAGATTGCATGGAATTTCGCCACGTCGAAGATGTGACTATCTACTGCCAGTTCATTCGCGCCGACAAAGCTATGCGGATTTCGCACTATGTAGCGCACCAGACAGGAAAACGGGGAAGCATGTCAATAGAGGTTTGCGGGGACAAGAGCTCCGCCTTCAAATTGTACAAGGACCAATTCGATTACATCTTTGCCAACCACAGCCACGAGGCCTTGCACGAGGATGAAAACACAGAGGAGGTTGGCGGTCATGGGGAATGAGGCTTTTGCATCCGAGGCGTTGGAGGTACTTCAGGCATGCACTGACGATGATGATCCTGCGCGGATACGCGAAGGACTTTCTCGCCTAGACAACGTCTTGGATCGCGTAGCGGATCGAATCGGGGCACCCCACCAGCCTCTTGCTGAGTTGGGTACTGTCTACGCATTGCTGTGTTCGATCCTGGCCGAACTTCCACCGTATCGGTTCGAGACAACGCTCAATCGGCAGACGGGCGTTCTTGCCCAAGCGGCAGTGATTCGCCGGATGCAGCCTCGGCGCGAGAGGGCAGCGCAACTCCTAGCGGATTTCTTCCGGCGTACCGAATTCGAGCCGATCCAAAACGAGCTGCAGAGTGTGACAGCCCTGGCGTATTCATGCCTTGAGCCCCAGCGTTACATGCCATTCCGAGTCATCCAGGTTGGCAAGATCTCGGATCAACTCTTCGAATGGTCAATACACCTCAGCGGTCGCTCTAGGACGGTGCTGCGGGCCCTACACTCGATGAAGTACCCCCGGTTCGGAACTTCAGGATGGAGAGGTAGGTGGAAGATAGACTTCGATGAGTACACCGCGAAATGTGTGGCTCAGGCAATTTGCGATTTCGTCACAGGGCAGGACGTGCCTCTCTTTGTGGCCTCGGCCGATCCTGGGGCAGCCAATAGAATAGGCAAGCCCTTGGTAGTAGGCTACGACAGTCGGGCAAACGCCCGCAGAGTGGCGGAGTGGGTAGTCCATATCGCACACGAGAACGACATCGACGTTCACCTTACATCTCGTGATACGCCTACTCCAGCCCTTGTGTACTGGGCCCTAGAGGTACTGGGGGAAGACGCCATCTCTGGCATTGTCAACTGCACCGCAAGCCACAATCCCGTCGAGTGGCAAGGCATAAAATTCTCCCCCTTCAACGGTATTCCAGCGCCGACGGCGATCACGGATTTCTTGGCGGCTCGCGCAAATCGCCTGAAGATAGAGCGGCGTGCGCTTCCGAGGACTCCTCGTGGTTACGCGCGGCAGTCACCCAGGGTCTTTGAATTCGATCCGAAGGAGGCCTACTGCCAATGGCTGCTGTCCCCAGACAGGAGCCGTATCACGCTTGATAGATCCGCCATGGCCTCGTTCTTTCGCACTACTAAGGTAGTGGTCGACGAAATGCATGGAACCAGCCGTGGCTATCTTCGGGCGATCCTGAAACGGCTCGGCATAGCCTACACGGTCATACATGGCGAGAAGAGCCAGCGACGCTTGGAGGATCTGCACTACGCCACTCCAGAATGGCCCTTCATTGCTCCGCTGATGGAGGCCGTACGATCTGAAGGTGCAATAGCTGGCGTAGGGTGCGACACCGATGCGGATCGGTTTGGCGTGGTGGATGAACAAGGCCAGTACGTAAAGCCAAACCAGTTCTTGCCGCTGCTGACCGAACACCTGCTCAAGCGGGGATTCCGGGGCAAGATCCTCCGAACCGTCACCGGTTCGCGCCTCATCGATAGGATTGTCGAGCAAGACGACCTACCCGAGCAGTTTCGCCCCGACGAGAGCGTGCTTCCTGCTTACGTCGGTCATGCATTCTACCGAGTTGTCCGGGGAGACCCTGGCGAGTTCAAAGGTCTCAGCGTGTTCCTGGAGCCCGTTGGGATCAAGTACGTGATCGAGGGGATGCTTATCGATCGCAAGTACAAGGTATCATTTGAGCCGGGTTATAGAGACACGCTTCTACTGGGCGGGGAGGAAAGCTCTGGCTTGACGACGATTGGCCACGTTCCTGACAAGGATGGAATCTGGGGCAATCTGCTCGTGCTTCAAGTGATGGCGCTGGAGAAGAAGACATTGTCAGAATTGTGGAGAGACCTTGAGTCCAGGTGGGGGAGTTGGTGGTTTGAGCGACTGGATCTGAGTGCGGGGGACTGGGCCAAGGAACGCCTCCTCGACTTCTTCTTCAACGCGCAGGGGCTTGAGCACTTCGCGGGATTGCCGGTGATCTACATAGGGGGGGTGCGGTATGACTTGGCTGAGATTCAATTGGCCGTACCAGATCACGATCGGAGAGTATTCCTCGAAGTTCGTGCCTCGGGCACGGAGCCAATCAATCGGGTCTACGTGGAAGCCCCGAGTGAAGCGTTAGGCCGGCATGTTCAAAATGCGGTCCTGAAGCTTCTAGACGAGTTTTCGGCGGAGGAGATCGCCGGTGCACCAACTGTGCAGCGACTCGCCAGTGTTCTATCCGTTTGCGAACCCAAGCCTCGGGCGCGCAGGGGGCTAGCTGACCGCCTCAAGGGACTTGACCGCGCCTCGGGAGATCGGGCAAAGAGGGAGCTCGCAATCGTGCTGAAGGACCGCGTAAGCGCGAGGATGGGGAAGGGGCGTGTCCCTTTCTTGGAGTATCGTGACCAGCAAATAGCAGAGCAGTGGTTGGCACTGCTGGCGCAGCCCTAGGCGTCCCTGCGCGGGTGCAGACCCGAGTATCGCCTTTGAACACGGGTCATGAAGTAGCATTGGCCAGACTTCAGTCCGAGGAGCCAAGATACACCCAAGTCGCCGTCAGACTGCTCCCGATGATCCAAGACAAACAGTCGCTCATGAAGGGGCTTCGAGATACAGTTCGATAGGCATCCTCTGCGGTGGCCCAATGTTCTCCCATGTCAATGTCCTTTGGCAGCCAGAATCGGCGAGGAACCGCTGCCATACTAGCACGTCCGCACAACTTCTGTAGACTCCCCGTCTCTGGCGCAGACTACCCTGTCCAATGCTGGAGGAGCCGTTTTGCGGGGCGACCAAGGCCGTCCGCGCTCTCCACCTCCTGACGGGACCCCCCGCGTGCCGGGCAGAAAGTCGCGGGTTCGAGTCCCGTTTCCCGCTCCAGAAGACACATACATCGAGGAAGGCTGGGTAATGCGCCCCGTTTTGTCGTTGCCAACGCGATGACCATCTGCTTTCTAGGCAGAGGGTTTGCGCTCCTCTGCCGGCATTCGGCGGTCCTGGTTTGCCACTCGCCGCTCTCCCAGATACGGATGGAATATTGGCACCCCACAGTCGCGGGTTCGAGTCCCGTTTTCCGCTCCGAGTGACAAACGGGTGAGCCCCATCGTGAAGCCAGACTCATGCGCTACGAGCGGCTTTGCGCTATCCCATGACCTGATGCGGCTTGCGTCAATCCATTCAGCCCTTTCAAAAGCCGAACAATTCCGCTATTATTATCAACACCTTGCGAAGGCCGTAGAGGAGAGTTCTGGTGGCAGCACCAAACTGGATTGTCACACCTGAAGCTATCGGGGACGTGGAAGGCCAGGATTTCGAGCGGTTGTGCTACGAGCTCCTGGATTTCGAAGTCTCCCGCCGACATGTTGGAGGCAGTGTTGGCGGCCCTCCGCCCAAGTACGGGAAGGACAAGGGAATGGACATCCAGGTTAAGATTGCTGCCCAGCCGAGAGTCCCGAAGAATGGCTTCCCACATGCCCTGACAGAGGACACGATTGGTGAGACCTGCGTCGCATGCAAGAGCGGGAAAAATTGGAAACAGGGGTTGACGCAAGACGCCAAGAAGAAGCCTGCTCCAGTCGCTACCGTTAAGGCAGGTGGCAGGTTCACAATGCTTGTCAACCAGAAGGTAGGCCGTGTCGACAAGTCGGAGTTCGTGAGCCAAGTCGCCGGGATACTCGCAGGGCAGCTGAAGGCAGCGGATGACCTCTCTAACCGAGTTCACCTTTTTGACGCGAATGACCTTGCGGCATTCTATGCACACGATGCGCTTGCGCTTGACCCGCAGCTTAGGCGGCTTCTGCAAATTCCGCAGCTTGAGGGACTGTATGACTGCGATGAATGGGCTTCTTTCTTGGAACGAGAGCGATCTCTGCCAAGCTTCTCGCCGGACAAGCCAAGGAACGATGCAATAAGCGAACTGAGGGAGGTACTGAACCGGCCGTATACGGACGCTCAGAGGGCCGTGGCGGTGTGGGTCTACGGGCCACCAGGTGTCGGCAAGAGTCGGGTCGTCTTTGAAGCCCTGAGAGGTGACGATCGGATACGGCAAAGAGTGCTGGCCGCTTCTGATTTCGGACATGGGAAACGGGCGGTCCAGGTTTCAGATCTACCACGTCTTAGTGGTTTAGTACTGGTGATTGACGACTGCCCAGCACATGAGGCGGAGTCTCTCCGTGCCACCTTTCAAGCAAGAGCTGGAGGCTCCACCGTCACACTCATCCTTATCGGCCCACAGGATGAAGTGCTCAAAACCACGGAGTTCGGCGGCCGAATACTGCAGATTCAGCCTCTAGCGGACGAGGCGGCCCGTCAGCTTGTGGAAGGTGAACTCGGCGTCGGGGATGCGGTTGAGCCTGGAATCGTGGAGCGAGTCCTAGGGCTCACGGAGGGATATCCTTGGTTCGCTGTGCTGCTTACGCGGGCTGTTCGGTCTGACCCAGGGATCCTACCGGTAGGAGCGGACCAATTGCGTGCCGCAAAACTAGCCATCGCAGGCTCTCCAGATGAATATGGCGATGCTCAGTCTTGGGAAGAGGAGGCGCTCAGAAGAGAAAAGGCACTACTTGCAGTCATTCTGACAGAGAGCCTGGATTGGAGCGCTCTCGATGAGGACATCGAACAGCGACTCGGCCGAGCATTAGGCGAAGCATGGTCTACGATTAGGGAGGTGGCCGAGCGCTGTTGGCGTCGAGGCATAGTCAGGGTAAGGCAGGACTGGCGCTACAAATACATCACTCCAAACAACCTGGCTCGTCTGGTGGCCAGCCATCTCTTGCAGCCCCCGTTTTCGATAGGCAAGCAGGTCCGTCAGCATCTCCCAGAGCTGAAGGCGGACTTCTACAGACGGCTCGAAGCCCTGGAGGTGCCGGGGGCGCTTCTCGAAACCCTCGCTCAGGATGAACTTCTCCCTTTTCTCTATAAGTCCTCAATAGAGCCGACAAGAGAGTTGCCCCTGCAGTTCCTAGCTAAGAGACAACCGGCGGCTGTAGCTCGGTTCCTGAGGAGAGCTGTCGAGGCCGCAGACATCGAAGAGCTTACGCGACGGACAGACCTAAGGCGCAATATCGTTTTCGCATTGGAACACATCTCTCGGCGCAAGGTCGGCTTTGAGGATGCGGAAGCGGCCCTATTCCGCCTTGCCCTTGCGGAAAACGAGGCATACGGGAACAACGCGACGGGTGTCTGGTCAAGTCTATTCCTAGGGGCCTTGAGTCTAACCCACCGCACCTTTGAGGAGCGCCTTTCGATTCTGTTCTCGAGGGTTACCGACGGTACCGAGGAGGAGCGACTTGTGGCCCTTGTAGGAGTAGCCAAGGCCGTCAGCGGGGAACTCGTCAGCCCTGGGTACACGGCCGCGGATCAGATAGACGGCCCGTGGCCTGGTGCAACGGTTGGTGAAATACAGGAGGGGAAGAGGAAAGCCTGGCGCGTACTGAGTGACTTGACCTTGGACGAGTTGCCCAGCGTCGCGAGAGAAGCGCGAGCGATCGCGATACGCAATCTGAGAGAAGGCCTACGTTGGGGCGTCGGCAGCGATATCTTCAGGGCGCTTGCTCGCGTAGTGGACAAGTGGACGGATCAGGACAAGGCAGAACTGCGGGAACAACTCGATGAAACCAGGGAGTATGAGGGCCAGTTGCTGGAACGAGATTCGACTCTGCGGGAGGCCTTTGAGAGTCTCCGGCGCGCGGCTCAGCCAGGTGACTTCCGTAGCCGTCTCTTGGATGTGGTGGGCCGTTGGTTTCCAGGAGACGCTCCGCGTGACATGAAGCAGCGACATGAACACGAAAGGCAGTTGGATGAGGAGTTAGCCGGGGATGGACTTGCGCTACCCGATGCTCCTCTAGCACAAGAGCTAGCGTGGCTGGATTCCGACAAGGCCGTTCGCGCGGCGTTCTTCATGCAAAACGTGGGTAGGGTGGACAAGGAGAGGGTGCTACTCAAGCCGCTAGTCAAACTCGCAGAAGGTGGTCGCGCCAGAAACACGCTTCCTGCGTATTTGGCCGGATTGGCTCAGGCAGCGTCGGAGGCGGAAGTCGATGACATACTTAGAGGGTGGAGAGGCAATGCGGCCCTTACCCTGCACACCCTGCTGATCATTTGGAGAATAGGCCCCAGCGATGAACGCATTGCATGGATTATCGAGGACTTGAAGTCCGGCTCATTGGATCCGGATGCGGTAGGATGCCTTGCTCTAGGTTCATGGGGTAGGCGTGCGAGTATCGACTCCATCAGGAGTCTAGTGGAGACGCTTGCAGCGTTGCCCAGTGTTACGCCGCGGGTTACTGCTTTGGATCTTGTTGTTGAACGAGCCGAGGGTGCGGATCCATCGGGGGTGACCGAGTTCGAGCCGGTGCTTGAGCGACTCGTCGTATCGTTAGCCCCTGAGCGATTGACGCAAATGTCGGCGCACATATGGGAACTAGGATGCAAGATCTGCCTTGCCAGGGGACTCGTGGCTACAGCGCTCAGGGCAGCTATTGCGGCCATCGAATCACCTGAGGAGTACGGCTCAGACGAGCATGGGTGGAGGGTAATGGCCGAGGTAATGCGTCGTGACGCGGTGAGCGCATGGCAGGAGATTGGAGCCCTAATCGAACGCCGCGAAGCTAATTCTTACCGAATAGCTCTGGAGATGCAAAGCCATGGGCTAATCTCGCTAGCGCCACCAGACGCCGTCCTGGCATGGGTCGGCTCAGACAAGCACAAGTCCTTGCTCGCTGCGCTGATGTGTAACGTGCATACCGTGCCTCTCAACGAGCTAACCAGACAGCTCATCATCCGATTTGGCCCCGATAGTCCTGCAGCACATGAACTGGCAGCGCGTTCTCATTCCACACCACAGGCGGTCACTAGTCTCGCAGGGTTCATGAAGTCGCAACTGGAGAATGCGCGGCAATGGGCGCAGGATCCCGACAGCCGTGTCGCCCTATGGGCTGAGAAGCTCATCGAGGATACTGAGAAGTCATACGACTATCACAGTGCTCAGGAGGAATTCGAAGAGAGGGAGTACCGCTAGGTGTGGGGTGCCAGAACTCCATCCGTATCTGTAGGGCTCAGACCACTAGCGGCCCCCGTGCAAGGTTGGCAAATACGGAGCACCGATCCCCGAGCGAAGGCCTCCAACCCCATGCGTGATAGGCAGAGGGTTTGCGCTCCTCTGCCGGCATTCGGCGGTCCTGGTTTGCCACTCGCCGCTCTCTCAGATACGGATGGAGTTCTGGCACCCCACAGGATACAACCTCCATTGGGCGACGACTCCAGTCCGCACTCCTCTTTCGATCGCTTTCACCGCTTTGCACGAGATAGCTTGATCTACACAGCCGAGAATCTGCGTGTATAATAGGCACTGCCCTGGCCGGGGATTCGAGTCTTGAGGTGCCGCTATGCTACAGAGCGAGCGCCTACGGCTAATGGACGAGGCACGAGCGGCGATAGCCGCAGCGCGCACGGCCGACGACTTGCGGGACGTCTGGAGGAGGTTCTTTCCCACTCTAGGCCATCGCGTGTTGGGGCGACTCCTGCTAGACAGGACTCCTGAACAGGCGACCCGCTCGTCAGCGCCCTCGCCCCTAGGCGCCGGAATTCAAGGGAGGAGAGATAGCGTGGCCGTCGCAGCGCCAGTGGCCGGCGCCGTGATTCGTACTCGCGGCAGGTTGTGGCGGGTCGATGACGTCGAGGGTGACACGCTTACGGTCACGTCGATCGACGGCGGCGAGGCGGAACAGACGCGCCTTTTCGCGCCCGTTGAGGAGATTGAACGCGGGCAATTGGACCCGCCCCCTGTCGACCGTATCGGGCAGGCTGCCCCGTTCGACCTCTTGATGCGAGCGTACCGCTGCTCGATGCTGCACGGCTCGGCACCTCTACTGAGCCTTCAGCGCAGCAGTGTCATCCCAACCAACTACCAGCTTGTGCCGGTCGTGATGGCTCTCGAGCAGGAGCCAGTGCGTCTCCTAATCGCTGACGACGTAGGCCTCGGGAAGACAATAGAGGCGGGGCTCGTGGCTACTGAACTCATTGCGCGCCAGCGAGCCCGCCGCGTGCTGGTCGTGACGCCTGCGAACCTGCGTGAGCAGTGGCAGGAAGCGCTTGAGCGGTTCTTCCACCTCGACGCGAACATCATCTCCGAGCAGCACCGCAGACTGCTTGAGAGATCGTTGCCGCCCGGCGCCAACCCATGGGAGCACTTCCCCGTGCTCATTACCTCCATCGACTACGCCAAGCAGCCCGCCATCAGCTATGCGATCCTCGAGCAACGGTGGGATCTCGTGATAGTCGACGAGGCCCACAACGCCGCGCGTCCTCACCGCGGGAGTCGGGAGGCCCCAGCTGCTGACATGCGCCGCTGGGAGTTCGCTCAGGAGCTGGCTGGCCGAGCTCACCACCTCCTGATGCTCACGGCGACTCCCCACAACGGCTACACGGATGCGTTTGCGAGCCTCCTGGAGATGCTCGGCATCGACGCAGTGTTGGGTGAAGTGCCTGACGTGACGATCGTAAGGGAGCGCGCCAGACCGCACGTTGTCCAGCGCAGAAGGCGGGATGTGGAAGAGTGGTTTGTGCGCGAAGGGCAGAAGAGCCCCTTCCCCCAGCGTGACGATCCCAAGGACCAGGAAGTGCATGTTAGCCTGAACGCCGTCGAGAGGAATGCGATCGCGGCTGTCGAGCGGCTAGGCACGTTCGTCCTCGACAACGTTCAGACTGGAAGGCGCGCGGCCACGCTCGCGAGGTGGATGGTTCTCCACCTGCACAGGCGTGCTCTCTCGTCGCCCGCTGCGCTGAGACAGTCACTACTGAATCGGCGTGACTCAGTCCGCAGGCTTGTCGCCAAGGCGACAGGGTCCCTCGATGAGCCTGCCATTGAAGAGCAGGACGCCCGCTCTACCGTTCAGGATCAAGAGCTACAGTTCCTCACGGAAGAGGAGGCAAGCGTCCGCCTCGACCGCGCCCCAACGACCAAGGCGGAAGCCCTGCAGCAGGAGCTACAGCTCTTGAACGAGGCGTGGGAGAAAGCAAAGGACTGGGTGCCGGCGCGCGACTCGAAACTGATCAGGCTACGCTCCGCGGTGTTGCCTGACCTGCTCGCCAAGTCGCCGCGGGTGATCATCTTCACGCGCTACAAGGACACCCTGGACTACCTCGCCGACCAGATCAAGGCGGCATCTGATTTCGATGTCTTCACTCTCCACGGCGATCTGTCTGAGGGCGAGCGCCGCGAGGAGTTCGGCAGGTTCGAGCGCTGCAAGCGCGGCGTCCTCATTGCCACGGACGTCATATCGGAGGGGGTGAACCTGCAGCACGCCTGCGCTCAGGTCGCGCACTACGAGCTTCCCTGGAACCCCAACCGCCTCGAACAACGCAACGGGCGCGTGGACCGTTACGGCCAGCGAGAGCCGATAGTCCGCATACGGACGATGGTTACGAATGCGGCGCTTGATGCCTTGATCCTGAAGCACCTGATCGAGAAGGCGGCACGGATCCGGCAGGAGTTCGGATTCGCACCGCCGTTCTTCGGAAGCGAAACCGAGATCCTGGATCTGATCCGAAGACAGGGATGGGTGCCGGAGCTTCCCGAGGGTACACAGTTGAGGCTCTTCGGAAGTACAGAGCGGCAGAAGCCCATGGAAGTTCATCCCGGAGATGACTTCGATCCCGTGTCCGAGGAGACCGCGCGGCGTGTGCAGAGCGAGAGCTTCTACGGCCAGACGGAAATCGAGCTGCCCGACGTGCAGCGGCGCCTTGAAGCGACACACGCGGCTATCGGCACGCCTGAAGGCCTAAAGTCGTTTATCCGATCGGGCCTCGCCGCTTTCGGATGCAGCATCAGTGAGAACGGCGACGGCTACGAGACCGTCCGGATCTCCCTGCAAAACCCCGCCCTGAGGGTCACGGGAGCGGAGGTGATTCCGAGAGCAGCGTTCGACGCGCGGGCTGGGGTCGAAGACCCCGACGTGGAGGTGATAGACCTCGGCCATCCTCTGACCCGCCGCATTATCCAGCTGGTGCGCGAGCAGGCGTTCCTCCCCGGAGACCTCTACGGCCGGACCACATATCGCAGAGTCGCCGGTCTTCGTGAGGTGACCGGGGTGCTCCATGTCCTCGCGCGCTTCGTCGTGGAGACCAGCCCGCGCACCATCGTCGAGGAGCTTGTACAGGTCGGTGTGCCAGCCTACGGCGGCCAGGCGCTTGACGAAGGTGCTGTCGAGACTCTCCTCTCGGCGGCACCGGGGCCGGGCACGGTCCCTGAGAGCGATGTCTGCGAAGCCCTCCGCGAGGTACAGGGGCAGCAGGGGCTTGCGCCGGCTATCGATGCTGCAGTGGAGCGACGGCGCACCGAACTCCTCGCCGAACGGACTGCGCTCCGGGACAAGCTGAGCCAGCGAGACGATTCCGCCGATGCCTGGTGGCGGGGCCTCGACCGCATCAGCGTGGCCTCGCGGGACATCTTGGGCATCGCGGTCTACTTCCCAACCTAGAGGAGAAGATGGAGCAGGTCAGCGCAAACATCGGGATCTCGGGGGCGCTCATCTCCGCGCAGACGGTGGAGAACTTCCGCAGACCGAACGTCAAGCATGCCCAGCTAGAGCCGGCAGCGTTTTGTGAGCCAGGCATGGAGGTGCGCAAGCCTGCCGAGATCAGTGGAGACATGGCGGCGGCTTTCGAGCTGCTGTGCGAGCAGTGGGACTCCGTCCGCAAGGCTGTACAACCAGGCGGTGAGATCTGGGACGATGTGTCAATGGCCCGAAGGCGCTGGATCTTGCCGGTGCTGGAAGCGCTCGGGTACCAGCCCCAGTTCCAACAGGCCCGCGTCGCGGTCGACGAAGCCGGAAAGCTTCGCTTCAATATATCCCACCGTGCATGGGAGGGTGTCGGGGCACCGTACGTCCACACAGTCGCTCCCGGCCAGGACTTGGACCAGCGCGCCGCCGGCAGGGGCTCGCTGGCGCCGCATGACGAGCTACAGCGCTACCTGAATGCAACTTCGGCACAGAAGTGGGGCCTCGTCACGAACGGACGCCGGCTGCGCATCCTCAGGGACTTCCACCACACGTCCGTGCGAGGCTACATCGAGTTCGACCTCGACGGCATCTTCGAGACGCGTGACCGCGCCGACTTCCGGGCGCTCTATCGGCTGGCACACGTCTCCCGCCTGGTCGAGGGTGAGGACGGCAAGACCCCACTCGAGCACCTGTACGACGAGTCGACAGCGGCCGGCGTCGCGATTGGTGGCAAGCTTCGACAGAACGTGCGGACGGCGATAGAAGAGCTCGCCAACGGCTTCCTACGTGGCCATCCCGAGACCATCGAGGCGCTGCAGGCCGAGCCCGAACACGCTCCAAAGGCATTCTACGAGGAGGTGCTCCAGGTCGTCTATCGCATGTTGTTCCTGCTCTTCGCTGAGCAGCGCGGGTTGCTCCCCGGACGCACGCAGCTGTACCAGGAGTCGTACTCCATCTCCGCGCTGCGTGCTCGAGCCGAGCGGCCGTTCCGCTCTGACGACCCGCACTGCGACCTGTGGGAAGGGCTGAAGGTCACGTTCGGGCTGATGCGCGACGGCAACGATGCGCTGGGAGTGCCGAAGCTGGGAGGCGAACTCTTCGGTCGGGGCACGGACCGATTCGTCGACGGCATGCGCTGCCCCAATGGCGTGCTCCTCGCCACGATCCGCGACCTGGCGCTTGTCGAGCGGGATAAGGTGCTGCAGCGAGTCAGCTACGTCGACCTCGGCGTCGACGAGCTCGGGAGCATCTACGAGGCGCTGCTCGACTATCAGCCACGCATCGCGCAAACGACTGAGGAGGTGCCACTGGACCCCGACGGGAAGGCGACGCGCACTGTCAGGACGGGCCAGTTCTTCCTCGACCCGCGCGGCATGAGCCGCAAGTCGAGCGGCACCTACTACACGAATCCGCAGCTAGTCGACAGGCTCATCCAGTCGGCCTTGGTTCCCGTGATGGAGGAGAGGCTGGATGAAGCCGGTGACGCCACGGCCGCCCAGGAGGCGGCACTCCTCGACATCAAGGTCGTGGATCCGGCCTGTGGCTCTGGCGCCTTCCTCATCGCCGCGACGAACACGCTCGGCTTGCGGCTGGGGCGCGTCCGTACCGGTGAGGACTACCCGCCCACGGACGAGGTGGACCGCGCCCGGCACGACGTCCTCGCACACTGCATCTACGGCGTCGACCTCAATCCGACGACGGTAACGCTGGCGAAAGTATCGCTCTGGATCGCGGCAGCGGCGAAGGGCGAGCCCCTTACGTTCCTTGACCACCGCATCCGCTGTGGCAACTCGCTCATCGGTGCCACGCCGGAGTTGCTCGAGGCGGGCGTGCCGGACGAGGCATTCACGCCTGTCACAGGTGATGACAAAGATGTTGCCAAAGAGGCAATGAGAAAGAACCGAGAGGAGCGAAAGGCTTGGGCGAAGGGCCGAGGTGGCGTGCAGCCCGGCCTCCGAGTGACCCTCATCGAGGACCAGGTCGATCTGGACTGCTACCTTCGTGTGGCTCAGATGGCAGCCGATGACCCTGAAGAGGCGCGTCAGATCTACGAGAGCTGCCGCGCGTCACCGGCGGCGTGGTCCGCGCAGCAGGTCGCCGACACGTGGACGGCAGCGTTCTTCTGGCCGCTGGACGGGAGTGAACCACCTCCGACCGAGGGTGTGTACCGCGCGCTCCTTCGAAGGGAACTAGGGCTGCCGAACCGAGCCGCTGACGCCGTGCGAGGGTTGGCGGAGGAGTATCGGTTCTTCCACTGGCATCTGGAGTTCCCAGAAGTGTTCAACCGGCAGGACCCTGGGTTCGACGTGGTGCTCGGCAATCCGCCCTGGGAACAACTGGAGCAAACAACTGAAGACCCTACGAGTCGGAGGGCAGTGTCGACTCTAGAGCGCTTTTCTTCTTGCTCTGGCGCCTTCCCGCTTTGCGCAGCGAGTCGCAAGAACCTATATGCTCTGTTTGTCGAGCGCGCGTGGAATAGCCTTCTTCGCACCACAGGACGTATCGGAATGGTGGTGCCAACAGGATTGGTGACCGACAAACCCGTCGCGGCCTTGGTTGAAGCTCTTTTCCGTTCTCGATCCTTGGCGAGTTTGTACGATTTCGAGAACAGAGGAAGATGGTTTCCGGGGGTCCACCGGCAACAGCGGTTCTGCCTGTGCACCGTCGCCGCCAAGAGCAGCGCAGCCTGTCTCTGCTTCGACATTGAGGATCTCTCAGATATCGAAGACCCGCAACGTGCGTACTCCCAAACCTACGAGGAAATCCTCTCGCTCTGCGACATGCAATTCAAGGTTCCCTTGTTTCGGGGTCGGTCAGATGAAGCGATCGCGTCCGCGTCTCACAAGCGTGCGGCGACGGTGGGAGCACTCTCAAGAGGACCAGACCCTCTTCTTCACTCCGGACTGATCTTCAACTTCGAGCCAGATGTATGCGATCATAAGCGGACAGCAGAAGAGTGCCGCGACCAGGTAGGTGAGTGCGTCTGCGTGTATGAGGGCGAGTACATCCACCAATTTGATCACCGGTATGCCACATACGACGTCGATCGTGTTCGAGACGTAACTGACGCGGAGCATAGGAGACCGGACTGGGAGATAGCGACACGTCACTATCTGCCGGTGGACACGTTGAAGACCAGATTACGAGACGTAGCCGGGTATGATCCTCAATGGATACTCGTATTGAGGAGACAGGCGAGGGCAAGCGACGCGGTGACAGCCATCAGTGCGGTCGTACCGTCGGCTGCCGTCGAGGGCAGCCTTTCGGCGTTCTTTCCGGTCGCCCAGCATGGACTCGTTACGGCTGCTATTTGTGCCAACCTGAATTCCTTCATCTTCAATTTCTTACTGCGGCTTCGCCAGTCGGGGGCAAATGTCAACAAGGGCGTCTACGAGCAGATCCCGTTGATTGCGACGACTGATTTGCTGGAATCCGTAGCGCCGTGGGGTGGTTCTGAGACCACAGGTTCATGGATCGGCAGGCGCGTTGTGGAGCTGTGCTATACATCGTCGACACTCAGGGCTTTCGCCGTAGCTTGTGGAGTCGAGCACGACCCCTACCCTTGGAATGAGGTGAGGCGAGTGCGCGTCCGCGCTGAACTCGAAGCTGCGTTCTTCTTGCTCTACGGTCTGGGTCGCGATCAGATTGAGCACATCATGAATAGCTTCCCGATCGTTCGGCATCAGGAGCGCCAGCGCTTTGGTACCTACAGGTCACTTGGCCTGATACTGGAAGCCTACGATGGTCTCGTCCACAGCCTACCGCTGCCCGGCGATGCCCAACCGGCAGCGAGCCAGCAGTCATAGGCGAGTCCAGGATACGGCAGCTCGTGCCTGTAGCCTAAGGTCGTGCCGCGGGCGGCGAGCTATTGCTCACGGACGCCGCGAAACAGGCGCAGGAGGCATGATGAGCGAGGAAAAGGAGACGCTACGGCCGGGGTCGGTGCACGTGTTCCAGCCGGGTCGGGCGATAGCACTCGGCATCGGCGTCTGGGCAGACAAAAACGAAGCAGGGAAGATCCACATCCATGTGACTGGCGGCGAGGGTTTCCACACCACCGTCACGAATCACTCCGGATCGGAGCGCTACCACCGAACGCTATTCCGCAACCTGCGCCGCCTGCTGATCGAGCATGGCGCCTGGCCGTATGATAAAGAGGGAGCCGAGACGGAGGAGCGCGAACCGGACCGCCACGAGAGTGAAGGGGGAGTTGACCGATGACAGCAGTGATATTCAAGAAGGTGGACTACGGTCTGTCAAAGCTCGTTGAGGACATCGACTTCGGCGACATCGGCCTCCCCGACATCCAGCGGCCCTTTATCTGGAAGAACGTCAAGGTCCGGGACCTCTTCGACTCCATGTACAAGGGATTCCCGGTGGGCTACTTCCTCTTCTGGGCCAACGACCGTTTCGACGACGCAGCCAGGCAAATAGGGGTCGATCTGAAGCAGAGGGTCCCCAAGCTGCTTGTCATCGACGGACAGCAAAGACTCACCTCCCTCTACTCTGTGATCATGAATCGCAAGGTGATCGACAAGAACTACGGGGAGGTGAAGCTCAACATAGCCTTCAACCCCATCAGCGAGAAGTTTGAGGTTACAGATGCAGCCATCCGACGAGATCCGGAGTGGATCCCTGACATCTCAGCGGTGTGGGGAAGCGAGGGTATGTTCGCCTTCGTGACCGGTTATCTTGCCAAGCTGCGAGACGGGCGGGAGATGGACGCGGACGAGGAGAAGAGGCTCGCAGCCAACATCGACAAACTGCACGACCTCGTCAATTACCCCTTCACTGCACTGGAGGTGTCTGGGTCCGTGGGCGAGGAGGAGGTGGCCGACATCTTCGTCCGGATCAACAGCGAAGGCGTCATGCTGAACCAGGCCGACTTCATCCTCACTTTGATGTCGGTCTTCTGGGAAGAGGGACGCGTCGCTCTGGAGAAGTTCTGCCGCGCCAGTCGACAACCGTCCGTATCGGGGCCATCCCCTCACAACCACTTCATCAACCCTGACCCTGACCAGCTCCTCCGCGTTGGGATAGCGCTGGCTTTTCGCCGCGCGCGGCTCAGTGCCACGTACAACGTCCTGAGAGGCAAGGATCTGGAAACGGGAGAGTTCTCGCCGGAGCTACGTGATCATCAGTTCGGCCGTCTTGAGGAAGCTCAGTCACGCGTGCTCAATCTCAACAACTGGCACGCATTCTTCCGGGCGCTCACCGCCGTCGGGCACCGTGGGTGGGAGCTTGTCTCCTCTCAGATCGCACTCCTTTACTCATACGCCTTCTACCTCATCGGCGCGACCCAGTTCAACGTACCGGACTTTGAACTCGAGAGGCTGATTGGGCGCTTCTTCTTCATGGCCTCACTCACGCGGCGCTACACCGGATCGATTGAGGCTGTAATGGAGGAGGACCTTGCGCGCCTGCGTGGACTTCGCACAGCCACGGAGTTCACCGGCGCTCTCAATCGGATCATCGACGACAGCCTGACAGGTGACTTCTGGTCGATCACTCTCCCGAACGCGCTCGAATCTTCGTACGTTCTCGCCCCCGCTCTCAAGGCCTACCACGCAGCGCAGATCAAGCTGCAGGCGCCGGTATTGTTTTCGCAGAAAAAGGTCGCGGACCTCTTCGACCCCATGCTGAGGGAACAGAGAAAACCCCTCGACCGACACCATCTTTTCCCCCGGGGGTATCTGGAGCGAACGGGCGTGACCGATCTCCGTCACATCAACCAAATTGCGAACCTGGCCTACGCCGAGTTCGTGGACAATATCGACATCAGCGATCAGCCTCCGCGCGAATACGTGCCCGAGAGGAGACGGCGGTTCGACACGGCGGAGTACAGGAGAATGCTAGCCCTGAACGCTCTGCCCGAGGATTGGGAGCTGATGGCCTATGACGAGTTCCTGGACGCCCGCCGCCCCCTCATCGCGCAGGTCATCCGCCGGGGGTTCGAAGCCACGGAGTAGAGACCATGAATCCATTCAAGACTCTTGACGAGCTGCAGAAGGCCTACAGGCGATACGTCGAGTCGTATCAGGACTTCAAGAACCCGGCGATCCGCGACTGGGTGACGGAGAGGGTTGAGCGCGGCAACCTGCTCTACCGCCAGCCGTATGTGCAGCTCGCTCGCCGCTTCCAGACGGGAGAGCCCCTGGCCGATCTGGCGCAAGAGGGCGTCCTGCATCGTGACTGCTTGCCCATCTTCACCTCCGACCGTGACGACCGTCAGAGTGGCCCCCTCCAGCCGCACTGCCACCAGATAGACGCTATCAGGAGAATCCTCAGCGACGGCAAGAACACGGTCGTCGCCACCGGAACCGGCTCAGGCAAGTCATTCTGCTTTGGGATCCCGATCGTCTCGGACTGCCTGCGGATGCGGGACCGGGGCGTGCAGGGCATCAAAGCTCTGATCATCTACCCGATGAACGCCCTTGGGAACTCGCAGTACGACGAGTTCGCCAGGCGTCTGGCAGGGTCCGGCCTGCGTCTCACCCTCTATACCGGTGACACCCTGTATGAGGAGAAGACGGCACGCGCGGAGCATCGCGCCATCTTCGGCCGCGACCCGTTTGACTGCGAGATCGTTTCCCGCCAGGAGATGCGCGACGGCGACAACCTGCCCGACATCCTAATGACCAACTACCAAATGCTGGAACTCATCCTGACCCGCTTTGATGACCGTAAGCTCTTCCCGCCGGAGCATCGCGGAGTCCTACGCTATCTCGTTCTCGATGAGATCCACACCTATTCGGGCAAGCGTGGGGCCGACGTCGCCTGCCTCATTCGTCGTCTGAAGCAACACACCGGGACCATTGGTCAGCTCCGCTGCATCGGCACCAGCGCAACCGTTCAGGCCGGGGAGGGCGAGTCGGCGCTGGAGCTCCTCGCGTCCTTCGCATCGAAGCTTTTTGGGGAACCGTTCGAGCCAGAGGCTGTGATTGGGGAGACCTACGCACCTCTGACTCAGAATGGCGACAGTGTGCTGGCGGCGGAGCCGCTGGTCAGCGAAGATGACCTCGACGCGTTCGACACCGGTGACTCCGACGCACTGGTGAGAGAAGCCGGGCGAATAGCCGGCAGGCTCCTTGGCCGTGATCTGCAGCCCGCCGAGATCACCGCGGAGGGTTTGGGCGTCGCGCTCGCGGGGCAGCGGACGATTCGTTGGATTGAGGAGCGCCTCGTCTCCGGCCCTCGAGGCCTATACGATCTTGAGGATGAGTACGCAGGGGAAGTCAGGCCCAATGCGGAGCGTGAGGCTTCGGCACGCGAACTCCGGGGTGCGCTGCTGGCCGGGGCGGTGGCGCGTGTTCGCCACGGCGGCACTCTGGATCCCCTCTTCGCACTGAAGGTCCACACGTTCTTCAGCCAGGGGGCCGAGATAGTCTCCTGCCTGACGCCCGCCCTCCACCTCAACGAGCGCGGCGATACGACGTGCTCTGCCTGCTCCGATGAAGGCTATCCAGGCAGAAAGATGTTCCCACTGGTGTTCTGCGCAAGTTGCGGCCAGGAGTTTTTTGGCGCTGCAATCACCCAAGACGGTCGTCTGATCCCGCGCGACATCGACGACGTCACGCAGGAGGGCGAGTCGGCGTACATCTATCCGACGTCCTGGAATGCCGACGAGGTCACGTTCCCAGAGCGTTGGCTGACCGCGAAGGGAAAGCTCCAGAAGCGATGGGAGACGGCACCCCCGACCAACCGAGAGTACTGCCCAGATCACAACCAGCTTGACCCGTCATGCGCCTGCACCAGTATCCAGCAGGTCGCCAGCGTCATGGCCCCGTTCCGGCTCTGTCCTTCGTGTGGCATCAGCTACAGCGGTAAGGACGTGCGGGAGTTCAACAAGCTGTTCAGCTTCGGCACCGTCGGCCGCTCGACGGCCACCGACATCCTTACCAGCACCATAATGCGCAAGCTGGAACCACGGGAGCGGAAGCTCATAGCGTTCTCCGACAACCGGCAGGATACAGCCCTACAGGCTGCCCACTTGAACGCTCTCCAGAGGCTCATCCTCTTCCGGCGTGCCCTCTATCATGCACTGGTTGACCGGAAAGCTCTGGTTGGCGGCGAGCATGCCCTCACGATCGAGGAGGCCGGCCGACAGGCGGGCCAGGCTCTAGCGGAAGAAGGCCTGCTCCCGCAGGAGGTCGGCCGCACGAAGAGCAAGTACGGTGCGGCGTCGGGCAGTATGGACCTGCAGCGATACCAGCAGTACTTGGAGTACGCCACGCTCTTCGAACTCGAGACCAGCGGTCTCCGGCGCCAGCAGAACCTCCTCGACGCTGGTCTCCTCCGCGTCGACTACCGGTATCTAGCGGCCATCGCAGCCGACGAAGAGGCCTGGACGGAGGTGCCCGGCATCGAAGACGCAACCCCCACCTTGCGGGAGGACTACCTTCGTGGCTTGCTCGATATCCTGCGCGGCGAGCGTGCAATCAACCACGACTGGTTGCGTCCTGACAGCAGCTTCAGATCAGATGTGATCGATAACTTGAAAGAAGACCTGCTTTTCGTGCCCGAGTACGCAAGGACCGTCGGCTTCAGCGACGACGCCACGACGAACCGCAGCGTTGAGATCCACGGGCTCAGCCACCCCGCCAGCGCGGTGATGATCTGGACCAAGCGAGCCTTGAGGCTCGACGATGCGGACCGGGCCAAGAAGATCATCGAACGTGTGCTGTCGGTGCTGTCGAGTGATGATGCGGGTATCCTGGTTCGCCGGCATGTGAAGTGGGTCGGTGACTTCTATCAGATAGACCCCGACGCCATCGAACTGCGCGCTGACCCCGCGTCTTCACACCTTCGCTGCAAGAAATGCAGCAGTGTTCAGCGCTTCCACGAGCTGCGGGTCTGCAGCCGATCGAGGTGTCGCGATGCGGTCTTGGCTGAGGAGGATCTCAAGGACAACTACTTCCGCCAGGAATACCTGAGGTCACTCTCGGACTCGGTCCGCATCCTGGCGGCCGAGCACAGCGGCATGATTGAGGGAGAGGATCGGAAGCGGATCGAAGAGGACTTCCGCAGCGAAAACCCGACTATCAACCTCCTCGTCTGCACGCCGACCATGGAGCTCGGCATAGACATCGGCACGCTGAGCAGTGTGTACATGCGCAATGTGCCACCCAGCCCATCCAACTACGCGCAGAGGTCCGGGCGCGCTGGCCGCCTCGGTCAGTCAGCACTTATCGCCACGTTCTGCGGCGCTGGAACCATGCGCGGTGTCCACGATCAGTACTTCTACAAGACTCCAGAGAAGATCATAGCGGGCGCCATCGCGCCGCCGCGCTTCTTGCTGGACAACGAGCAGCTAGTTCGCGCCCATATCCACTCGCTCGTGTTGGAGATGCTCCAACAGAAGCTTCCATCGGAACCGCAGGGCATTCTGCAGGTCGGCGAGCCTGGGCAGCCCGTCTACCCCGATTTCGGGCAACTCCTTCGTGAGGAGGTCGCACGACACTGCGGTGACCTTGTTGCCGCTGTGCAGTCTGCGTTCTCGAAGGAGCGGGAGGAGTTCGAGTGGTTCAGCGATGCATTCACTGAGCAAGCGATCGACGGCTTCGCCCAGGAATTCGATCGAGCGTGGGGCGCTTGGCGCGCCGACTATGCCTATTTCCTCGATGAGGCTGAGGAGCTTGGAAGGAAGGCGCTGTCTGTGAGGCCCAATCGGATGGAGGAGTTGCAGCGTACCGCCCTTCAGCACCGACTAGCGGACATGCGGGAAGGGAAAAGAGGATACTACCCCTATCGCTACCTCGGCTCGGAAGGCTTCCTGCCGAACTACGCGTTCCCGCGGCTGACCACTTCTCTGACGCTTCTGGACGCTCGCCGCGAGGATCTCCGTCGGGAGCGCACCATTGCGATCCGCGAGTTCGCTCCCGGCAATTCTGTCTACTATCGTGGCAGGCGGTACCAGGTCCGCTGGGCCAGGCCCAGGACTAGGGATTCCGTGCCCGACTTCCAGACTGTGCTCCTATGCCGCACGTGCGGCGCCTGCTTCGCAGGAAGCGCCGCCACGGCTGCGGCATGCTCGGCCTGCGGGGCTTCCCTCACTGATTCCCACCCCAATCCCAAGGTCTTGCCACTGCCCGACATGCGAGGGCGACAGGTCCAGCGAATCTCCTGTGACCAAGAGGAGCGCCAACGTCTCGGGTACGTCGTGCATCCCCACTACCACCCTGGGGCTGCCACCGAGGCCTACGCTGTGGTCGATGCGACCGGGAATGAGATCATGAGGCTACGGTACGAGCACAACGCCCGAATCGCAGTCGTCAATCAGGGGCCCCGACCTCGCGATGTCGGCGCTGATCCCGAGGGCTTCGCGATGTGCCGAAAGTGCAACCGCTGGCTGGCAACGGACGACGACACGATCGCGAGGCACGTCGGGAAGGGTGATGCCGCGGGGGACGAGGAAGACGATGAGGATACGGTCGGAGAATGCCCCTACCACGCGACGCCAGAGGATGTGGACCGGGGCATCTGGCTGATGACAGACGATCGCCACGATGCTCTCCTGGTGGATGCCTCGCCTCCGGAGGGCGTCAACGCAGCTGAGTTCCATACCACACTTCGATTCGCGCTGGCGCAGGGGATCCAAGTCGGACTCAATGTGGACGAAAGTGAGATCGACGGCTTTCTCTTCGGGAGGGACGACGGCCCTGTCACCATTATCCTCTACGAGACCATTGAAGGTGGAACGGGCGCGCTCAGGTCGCTGACGGAGCAGGGACGATTCCGGTCAGTGGTGTCCGTCGCCCGCCAGCAGCTCCACGAGGGAGCCGATGACGGATGTGAGCGCGCGTGCTACGAGTGCCTCTGCTCATACTACAACCAGCCCGACCAGGCATTCCTCGACCGGCATGTCGTCCTGCCAACGCTGGCTGCGCTGGAATCGAGCTCGCTCGTACGGGTCGCCCTATCAGGTGAGTGGGAGGGATTGGCCGCCTCTTGCGAAAACGACGGCGAACGCACTGTCCTCGAGGCCATCCGCACAGCCGGCTTTCCCGCGCCGACGGAGGCTCAGCACACGATATTCGACGGCGATGTGCCGATTGCAAAACCGGACTTCTACTACGGAGCGAATCGCTGTGCGGTGTTCGTGGACGGCTCGATCCATGAGCTCGACTTCGTGCAGCAGGCTGACGAGACAAAGCGGCGACGCCTCAAGGCACTTGGGTATTGTATCGTGGAGGTCAGAACCGAGGACATCTCCACGGGGCTTGATGCCCTGGGTGCGTGTCTAGGGCTGAGCACGTAGTTGCAGAGCGATACTCAGAATCAACGGCGGGACTGGCGGGAAGGTGCTGCGACTAGCTGATTACCGTCATCCGTCCGGTGAGCTCGTCTTTCCCACAACGCGGGCACACAACCGACGAACGGGGTGGCTCAAGCAAGAGATCGTTGCAGCGGCAGTGCGGGCATCCCACCGCCCCTTCCCGCTTGTACTTGTCTTTCGGCTCAAGCGCACCGGCCCACATTGCCAGCTTTTCGTCGGTGGGTTGGAGGAACTCGACTAAGATCACATCGGACACCCTGTCGCAGGTCGTGCAATACACGTCCCCTGAGAGACCGCATATCCCTCGGAACCAAGCCTGTGGGGTTGTGGGGTGCCAAAACTCCATCCGTATCTGGACGGCCCGCACCCCTGTGCCTCGGAGACAGGAGATCTAATCACCCCTGTGCCTCGGAGACAGGAGCACTAGGACTCCGTGCCTCGGAGGCAGGAGCTCTAGTCACCCCTTGGCTCGAAGGCAAAGGGCCTTCTTAGCGGGGAACGGGCGTCCTCATTAGATCCACGCCGT
>Ga0315284_10002993_pt1 | contig 24074 bp, 19 predicted proteins | sample YL17G09_16_MG_FD_203696 | JGI IMG/M metagenome (GOLD analysis project Ga0315284, IMG submission 203696) | Sediment microbial communities from Yellowstone Lake, YNP, Wyoming, USA - YL17G09_16 | ecosystem: Environmental > Aquatic > Freshwater > Lake > Sediment | place: USA: Wyoming | collected...
GAAGCTTGTGGTGGGCGGTCGAAAGTTATATGACCCGCTGGACGATCGAAGAAACGTTCCGCTTCATCAAGCAGTCGTATCAGCTCGAAGATATCCGACTCCTGACCTACGTCCGTCTCCAGAACATGATGGCGCTCGTTCTGGCCGCGGCCTACTTCACTATGGTCTATCTAAACCTGCGGACGAAGCTTCGCGTATTAACCGGCCACGTTCTGCAGGCGGCCCGGCGGGTGTTCGGGATCCCCGACTTCCGCTTCTATGCCCTGGCCGATGGGATCAAGGCCTATCTGTTCGGCCAAAAGAGGGGCCTTTACGGCTGTTTTTCCCCCCGCGATCCGGATACCGGTCAGCGATGGCTTTTTTCACCATAAATTTTGGGGGAACTCCTCAAGAGGGGCCCCTTGACTTAAAGCGCGCAACGCGCCTAAACTGGCCCTGTATGCGCGGACATCCCGAAGCCGCCCTCCTGAAAAAGGCCTTGCTGGCCGGACTGGGCCTTCTTTTCTGCGCCGCTTCGCTTCCTCCCGCGCCGGAGGACCCGATCAAGGTCGAAGCGAGCATCCTACCGCTGCGGGTGGCCCGGGGCGAAGAGGGCCGGGTCATCCTCAAGATCAGAGTCAAAGAGGGCTTCACCGTCAATTCCCTGCCGTCCTTCATCATCGAGTTCGGCCCCGGGACCGATCTCCTTTTTCCCAAGAATTTCTTCACCGCTTCGGACCTGAACCTCGAAGTCGTCGAAGAGAACGGCAAGCAGCGGCTGAACCTGAAAAAGCCCGTCGAGATCGGCTTTACCGTCAGCCCGAAGGCGACCCGCGGGATTTTCATCCTTCAGGGCCGGGTCAAGTATTTCGCCACCTCCGACAAAGACGGCTGGTGCCTGAAGAGCTCGACCAAATTTACGGCCCGCACCCTGATCTTCGCCAAGATCCTTTAGAGCCAGCCGGCGTCCTGATACCAGCGGATCGTTTCCCGAATGCCCTCGTCAAGGGAATGGCTCGTGACGAAGGACAGCTTGAGGCGGGCGTTTTCGACGTCGGCCACCCAACCCGGCTGCAAATACTCCAGGACCTTGTCCCGGTTGACGATGTGAGGTCGACCGGTCACCGAACTGAGCAGTTCCCGTACGAATGAGACCCCCAAGGCCATGGACTTCGGCACGACGATCTTTTTCGGAGTCTTTCCGAGAGCCCGGGCGGCGGCCCGGCCGATGTCCTCCATGGTCCGGGGCACGGGATCGCCGATGTTCAGGATCTCCCCGCTCTCCAGACGGGCCCGGCCGGCGAGCTCCAGCGCCCGGACGAGGTCCTTGACGTAACACAGGCTGATGAGCCTTTGCTCGATCCCGATGACGGGCATCAGGCCGCGCTTGAGGAACTTGAAAAAGTTGAGAAAATCGATGTCCCGAGGGCCGTAGACGGCGCCGACCCGCAGGATCGTCACCGGGAAGCGGTCGCGGCGGGCCAAGGCTTCTTCTTCGCCGCCGAGCTTGCTTTCGCCGTAGGCCGTTACGGGCGCGGGCGGGTCGCTTTCCCGGCGGCCGGTGCTTCCGTCGGAAGGGCCGCCGGCGGACAGACTGGAGAGGAGAACGATCTTGGGGAATTGCCGCTGCCGGGCAAGGGCGTCAAAAAGGCTTGCCGTTCCTCGCTGGTTTACAGTATAATAATCCTCCGCTTTCAAGGATTTGGTCAATCCCGCGAGATGGTAGACGCCGTCCAGGTTGGACGGCAGGGCCGGAATGTCGAACAGATCGCCCTTGAGAAGATGAACAGACGCCTCTTTGGCGAAAGAGGCGCGGCCGGGATCCCGGACGAGGGCGAAGACCTCGGCCCGGAGCTTAAGCAGCCGTTCGATGAGATGGGTTCCGATGAAACCCGTGCCGCCGGTGACGAGGACGTTCATGATCGGGGGCCATTGTATGTTAAACCCGTCGGGCGGTCAAACCTGATCCGCGAAGCCGGGTCCTGACGGACGAATTAACACTCCAGAGGAGGAGTTGATGGATCTTTTTGAATAATGCTACGTCTTCACGCGCGCCGATGAGGTCATGGCCGCGGATCTCTATCCATATTTCACCTCCATCCAGGAGGTGGTCGGGAACAAGGTTAAGGTCAAAGGCCGGGAGAAAATCATGGTCGGCTCAAACAACTATCTGGGCCTCATTACACAGGCCATATATTGAGAAAACGCGTTAATCGGTTCGTGAATTCGGTATGTATACCCAAGAGGCCGGTGTGTGTCACCGGTCTTGTCGTCCTGCTCGCGGCCTTTGCCGCCGCCCAAACGGCGATCATGCCCCTGGACCAGGTCAAGGCCGGCCAAAAAGGAAAAGGGCGGACGGTCTTTGAGGAAACCCGCATCGAGGAGTTCGACGTGGATATCCTGGGTGTTCTCAACAACACCAATCCCAAACGGAACGTGATCATCGCCCGCCTCAAGGGCAAGAACTTGGAGACGACCGGCGTGATCGCCGGCATGAGCGGCAGCCCTGTTTATATTGACGGCAAGCTCATCGGCGCCGTGGCCTTCAGCTTTCCCTACGCCAAGGAAGCCATCGCCGGGATCACGCCGATCGGCGAGATGATGGCCCTGTCCTCGGAAACAAAGAAGTCCGGTCCGTCGTCGTCCTCTTCGGAGATCCCCTTCACGCCGACCCTGTCCCTCGAGCGTCTGTTCGAGCTCCGGAAGGACGTCTTCCCCGTGCGCGAAAGCCAAGCCGGCCTGGGCCAGGGCCTCAATCCGTTGAAGATTCCCTTGGTCTTCGGCGGTTTCTCGCCGCGGGTGATGGAAAAGGTCGGCCCGTTCTTCTCGCGCATGGGCTTCTATCCGGTCAAATCCGGCGGAGGGGCCCAGACGCTCGAGAAACCGACGGCCTTGGACATGTCCCTCCGCGAAGGCGATCCGGTCACGCTCCAGCTCGTGACCGGCGACCTGGACCTGTCGGCCGTCGGCACGGTGACCTACGTGGACGGGACGAAGATCCTCGCTTTCGGCCATCCCCTTTATAACCTGGGGGATGTGAACTACGCCATGGCCAAGGCGAAGATCATCACCGTCGTTCCCACCCTCGACAATTCCTTCAAATTGGCGGCGACCGGGACGACGATCGGCACGTTCTTGCAAGACCGGACAGCGGGAGCGCTGGGCGAGATCGGCAAGATCCCCAGCCTCGTCCCGTTCAACGTCCGGCTCTTCGACGACAGCACCAACCTCCGGGAATACGGGTTCAAGGTCGTCGCCGACCCGATCCTGACGCCGGTGCTGGTCAACATGTCGCTGCTGGCGCTGCTCCAAAGCGAGGAGCGGGCCGTGGGTGATCTGACGCTCGAGCTTCAGGGCGACATCTACCTGGACACCGGTCCGAGCGTCCAGACCATCCACCTGGAGGACATGTACTCGGGAAATTTCGACGCCGCCATCCTTGACGCGGCCAACTTCATCACGGCCGTCATCTTCTTCCTGGGCAGCAACGAGTTCAAGGACGTCGGCTTTCACCGGATCGACCTGGGCCTGAAGTCGGTGGACCAGGCGCGGTTCGCCGCGTTGGAGCGGGTCTGGCTCGATAAATACGAAGCCGCGCCGGGCGAGACCATCACCATCAAGGTCTTTTACCGGACCTTCCGCGGCGAGATTCGCGTCGAGGAAGTGCCGCTGACGACGCCCAACCTTCCGGCCGGGTCCGAGTTCCAGCTCATCGTCGGGGACGCGGCCTCGATGCAGCAGGTGGAGACAGGGATCTATCGTGCGGCGGGCATCGTTCCCAGAAGCTTGAACCAGCTCGTCCGCCTCCTTAACAACCTGCGCAAGAACAACCGGATCTATTTCAAGATCATCGCCTCCAAGCCGGGCCTGTTCCTCCGGGGCGAGGAAATGCCCAACCTCCCGCCGGCCATGAAATCCCTGTTCGCCTCGCCGCGGGCGGCCTCTCCGGCGCCGACCGAGCTCACCAGCTCCACCCTGGGCGAATATCAGCTCCCTCTTCCTTATGTATTCAAAGGCATGGCCTCGATCCCGATCAAGATCCGAAAATAACCGGCCGGGACGATTCTTTTGTGGAGAAACGGCATGAGCAAAAAGACACTTGCGACGCTGGCCTTGGCCCTCCTCGCGGTCACGGCCGCCCTGGCCGTCGTCCCGCAGAAATGGACGTTCCGCCTCTTTGACGATTTCCTGCGGGGCAAGTTCGACGGCGTCTCCCTCGCTTCGGACGGACGGCTGACGCTGTCTCCGCGCGAGGATCCGATCGACGGCCCGACCGAGGATTTTTATCTTTCGTTCCTGATGACGCCCGAAGGGATCGCTTATCTCGGGACGGGCCACGGAGGACGGATCTACCGGATCGGGAAAGACGGCAAGGCCGAGCTCTACGCCCAGACCTCCGAGATGGACGTAACCTGCCTGGCCATGGACAAGAAAGGCGTTATCTACGCGGGAACGTCGCCCAACGGGAAGATCTACAAGATCGCCGCCCAGAGCAAGAGCGCCGACTTTTTCGACCCGAGCGAGAAATACATCTGGAACCTTCAGTTCTTGGAGGATGGCAACCTGCTCGCGGCCGTAGGGGAAAGCGGCGGCATCTACGAGATCAATCCCCAGGGCGAGGGACGGATGATCTTCAAGGCCCAGGAGAACCATATTCTCTGCCTGCGCCTGGACAAGACCAAGGACATCATCGCCGGCAGCGGCGGGAACGGGCTCGTTTACCGGATCGCCAAAGGCGGAAAAGCGGCGGTCATCTTCGAATCCCCCTATGAAGAGGTCCGCAGCCTGGCCTTCGATCTCGACGGGAACATCTACGCGGCGGCCGGCGGGACGACGAGCCGGGGGAAGAAAGAAGACCTCCCGGCGCCGGGCCGCGACGCGGAGGTGATGATCTCCATCTCGGCCACGGCCGCGGCGCCGGCGGTCCAGGCCGCGCGCGCTCCGGCGAAGCTCGCTCCGGCGGCCGCCTCATCCTTGAAAGAACCGGGCGCCCTCTACCGGATCGCCCCGAACGGCGTCGCGACTCGTTTGTGGACGTCGTCCGATGAGATGGTCTACAGTCTTTTCTGGAACGAAACTGAAAAGCGGCTTTATTTCGGGACGGGTCCGAAGGGCCGCCTGGTCGCCCTGGATAAGGACGAAAAAGCGACGCTCGTCCTTCAAAAAATTTCCGAGCAGATCTTCGACCTCCAGCCCGTCGGAGTGAGAACTTATATCCTGTCCAACAATCCGGTCCAGCTCAGCGTCATCTATCCCGAGCAGCGCTTGAGCGGCGAGTACATCAGCCCGGCCCTGGACGCGAGGATCCTCTCCGTTTGGGGCAAGATGAGCTGGGAGGCCGATCTTCCCGAAGGCGCCCTGGTTCAATTCCAGACGCGGAGCGGCAACTCGTACGAACCCGGCCCGAGCTGGAGCGATTGGTCGCCCCCCTATCAAAAAAGGGAAGGGGAGCAGATCCTGAGCCCGAAAGCCCGTTATCTGCAGTTCCGCGCCCTGTTCAAGGCCCTCTCGGGGAAACAGTCGCCCGTGTTGTCGAAGGCGGCCTTGTTCTATCTCCAGACGAACATCGGGCCGACCTTTTCCCGCCTCGAGGCGCTCGCTCCCAACGAGGTCTTTTTGAAGCTGCCTGATCAGGACGAGATCATCCAAGGCTTGGAGAAGAGAGCCCCGGACTCGGCCGCGAAAAAAGACGACGGGCTTCGTTTCGCGATGCCCAAAAAAGTGGAACGCAAAGGTTATCAGACGATCCAGTGGGACGCCGACGACGAGAACGGCGACACCCTTCTTTACACGATTTCCCTCCGGCAGGAGGGAGAGAAGGATTGGCGCGTGCTCGAGGACGGTTGGACGGAGAATCTGTTCACGCTCGCCACGACGAATTTCCCCGACGGCATTTATTTCCTCAAAGTGACGGCGTCGGACCTATCCTCGAACCCGTTCGAGCTCGAGAAGAGGGCCGACAAGATCAGCCAGGCCCTGGTCATCGACAATTCCCCCCCCCAGGTCAAAAGCGTGCAGGCCGTCAAGGACGGCAACCAGCTCAGTGTCAGCTTCTTGGCCGAGGACGCCTTCTCGTCCATCAGGGAGGTGCGCTATCTAATCCGGCCCGATGATTGGCGGGTCGTGTTCCCCGAGGACGGGATCTGCGATTCGAAGCAGGAGAGTTTCAAGTTCAAGGTCGCCGTGGACGCGAAATCGGATAAGATGATCACGATCCTGGTCAAGGACGCCTGCGGGAACACGGCCACGATCAAGCAGATGTTTTAAAACGGAAAAAAAAGGGGACGGTTCTCTTTTTCAAGAAAAGAGGACCGTCCCCTTTAATTATCTTCTACTGTTCCTTACGCCCGTTCCAAATAGGAGTCGTCCCGCGTATCGATCTTCAGGACGTCCCCTTCCTTGATGAATGGCGGGACCATGACCGTCATGCCGTTCTCGAGGGTGGCGGGCTTATAGGAGGCGGAGGCCGTGGCCCCTTTCATGAACGGTTCGGTGTGGGTGACCTTCAATTGGATGGTGATCGGAGGCACGACGTTCACCGGCTTGCCTTCGAATGATTCGATGCTGTAAACGACGTTCGGCACGAGGTGCTTGACGGCGTCGCCGATGACGTCGGCCGAGAGCGTGACCTGGTCGAAGGTTGATGGGTTCATGAAAAAATAATCGTCGCCGCTCTGATAAAGGAATTCCATGGGCGTCTCGTCGATGAAGGCCTGCTCGACCCGCTCTTCCGACCGGAAGCGGTAATCCGTGACCGTGTTGTCCTTCAGGCTGCGGAGCTTCGTTTGGACCATGGCCTTCCATCGGCCGGGGGTGATGAGCTGCATCTCGACGACGCGCCAGAGCTGGCCGTCCTCCCGTTTTATGATCATCCCTTTGCGGAGTCTCGTCGCGTCAAGCATCAAAAATCCTCCAAACTACACGTCCCGTTTCACGCCTTCGGCGATATGGACGATGAACGGCCGGCCGCCGGCCTCGGCGATGGCCGAGGCGACTTTTTCGGGAGCGTTCGGGGCGTAGGCGAACATGCACCCGCCCCCGCCCGAGCCGTTTATTTTAGCACCAAACGCGCCGGCGTCAAGGGCGTTGGCGATCATCTGTTCGATCTTTTCCGTCGAGATCTGGAGCTGGTCGCGCAGGACCGCATGCTGGGCGGTCAACAGAGCCCCGAATCTCTCATGGTCGAAAGACTTAGCCTGGAAGAGGGCGGCGCCCTCCTTGGTCAGGTCCCGGGTCATGAGCGTCCCCTTGAGCAGCCGCCGATGATCGGTCGGAAGTTTATCGATCTCGGCCATGACCCCGGCCGCGAGCGGGCTTTTCAGGTCGAATCCGGCGATCGTCTTCGCCACCCGGGCCGCGCCCTCGAGGACGTGGCTTTTGATGAAACCCAGCGTTCCCGTCGTATCCTTCTTTTGGAGCGAGTCGGCCAGGACGAACGTCTTGAGCGGATTTTCGAGCTGGTCAAGCTTCATCGGATCGTCGAACCGGATCCAGACGACGCCGCCGAGGGCCGAAGCGTAGTGGTCCATCTTTCCGCCCGGCTCCTTGAACTCGGCCACTTCGGTCAGAAAACCAAGCTCGGCGATGTCGTGGGGCCGGCGCGCGCGCGGGTCGCCGGCGGCCTCGAGAAGGAACTTGTTCCAGGCCACGACCAGGGCCGAGGAACTGGACGTTCCGGCGTTGATGGGGATCGTTCCCCGCACTTGGCAGTCCCAGCCGGTCATCGGCAGCTTCGCCCGGCGATGGATATTGACGGCGCTCTTGAGATAGTCCCGTTTCTGGTCGTAGAGGATCTCCCGGGCGAAGGTGAATTCCTCTTTCGCGCCCATGTCCGGCAGGTCGATGACGAACATCTGATCGGCCCGGCGCCTGCCGCTGATCGTGATCCGCAGATCGATAGCCCCGGCGATGATGGCCAGCCCGAAGTAATCCTGATGCTCGCCGAAGAGGCACATGCGCCCCGGCGAAGAAACCTGGAGCTCGACGTTTTTCATAAGCACGTTTTAGCCGAAGTGGAGTCCCCTGTCAACGGCGATTTGATTTTCAAGGTCGAATTCACTATAAAGGATTCCGACATGATCGTTTCCCGGGATTTCGATAAGATCGAGCTATGATCGGAGGTTATGATGAGATACCGACCGGCTTTGCTCTCGCTCGCCGTTGCGGCGGCCTGCGCCTTGATCGCGTGCCGGGGAGGAGGGGGCCTGATGGCCGATAAGGTCCTGATCAACGGAAAGATCTGGACGGTCGATCCCGCGCGGCCTTGGGCCGAGGCCGTCGCCGTCCGCGACGGCCGGATCGCGGCCGTGGGGACGACGGACGAGATCCGAAAAATGGCCGGCCGGGAGACCGAGACGATCGATCTCAAGAACGCCTTCATCCTGCCCGGCTTCATCGACAGCCACGTCCATTTCGTGAACGGCGGATACTCCCTGATGAACATCCAGCTCCGCGAGGCGAAAACCAGGGACGCCTTCGTGGCGCGCATCGCGGCGAAGGCCAAGAGCCTGCCGAAAGGGGAGTGGATCCTGAACGGCGGCTGGGACCACACCCAGTTCGATCCCGTCGAGCTCCCGCGCAAGGAGTGGATCGACGCCGTCACGCCCGACCATCCCGTCTGCGTCAACCGTCTCGACGAGCACATGATCCTGGCCAACAGCCTGGCCCTGAAACTGGCCGGCGTCACCAAGGCCACTCCCGTTCCCGCCGGCGGCGAGATCGTCAAGGACCCCGCCACCGGCGAACCAACCGGCATCTTGAAGGACGCGGCCATGGACCTGGTCTACGACAAGGTCCCGGCCCCGTCCCTCGAACAAAACAAAAGGGCGGTGGAAGCGGCGCTCAAATACGCCGCGGAAAAGGGCGTTACCTCGGTCCATGACGTGTCCGGCGAAGTGGGATTCGATATCTATCAGGACCTTGACAGGAACCGGCGGCTGACGGCGCGGATCACGTTCTATATCCCCATCACCTCGGACGACCTCGCCCTGCGGCTGAAGCTCAAGACGCCGTTCGGCAACGATCGTCTGAGATTTGCCGGCCTAAAGGGATTCGCCGACGGTTCGCTCGGCTCGGCGACCGCCTATTTCTTCGAGCCGTACGAAGATGACCCGAAGACGAGCGGCCTTTTGCACGGCCAGATGTTCCCGGACGGGGTCATGGAAAAGCGCGTTCTGGCCGCCGACGCGGGCGGGCTGCAGGTCGCCCTCCACGCCATCGGCGACCGGGCCAACGCGATCATCCTGGACATCTTCGAACGGACCGCGGCCCGGCATGGCGGGCGCGACCGGCGCTTCCGGATCGAGCACGCCCAGCATCTCCGGCCGGCCGATATCGTCCGCTTCGGCAAGCTCGGCTTGATCGCCTCAGTCCAGCCGTACCACCTCATCGACGACGGCCGCTGGGCCCAGTCGAAGATCGGCGCCGCGCGGGTCCGTTGGACGTATCCGTTCAAATCGTTCTTGGACAGCGGCGTGAGGCTCGCCTGCGGTTCGGACTGGCCGGTAGCCCCCATGGACCCGATTCTGGGGATTTACGCCGCCGTCACCCGCCGGACGCTCGACGACAAGAATCCCGGCGGCTGGGTCCCGGAGCAGAAGATCCCGCTGGAGGAGGCGATCCGTGGGTTCACCCTCAACGGCGCCTTCGCCGAGTTCGCCGAGGCCCTCAAGGGATCGATCACGGCCGGGAAACGGGCCGATTTCGTCGTCCTCGACCGGAACCTGTTCGAGATCAAGCCGGAGGAGATCCGGGAAGCGAAGGTCACGTTGACCGTCGTCGACGGGGATATTGTGTTCCGGCGCTGATTTTGATATCATCCCTTTCCTTAAAATTCTTGTAACAGCGGATATCATCGATAACAACGGAACAATGACCGTCGAGGACATCCTTAAGGAAACGAACTCGGCCCAGAAAGAGCTGATCCATATCCTCCATCGGATTCAGGCCGAGTTCGGGCATATCCCTCCCGATTCCATCTCCGCGATCGCCAAACACCTTCGCCTCTCGGCCAACGAGATCTTCGGCGTGCTCACGTTCTATAAGGCTTTCACCCTCGAGCCCAAGGGGGAGCATGTCGTGACGGTCTGCCTGGGCACGGCCTGTCACGTGCGCGGCGGGGTGAGGATCGTCGAAGAGTTCGAGCGCAAGCTCGGGATCAAGGCCGGCCAGACCTCTCCGGACCGGAAGTTCACCCTGGAGACGGTCAACTGCCTCGGCTGCTGCGCCATCGGCCCGGTCGTCGTCGTCAACGGCGAATACCATTCCCTCGTCACCCAGAAGATGGTCGACTCGATCCTGGATAAATACCGCGCGGCGGGCCGAACCTCATGAGGAAACTGACCCATCCCGATCACCTGGCCGAATGGCGGACCAAGATCCTAGAGGACCGGCCGACGCGCAAGAAGACGATCGTCGTCACGTCGGGCACCTGCGGCCAGGCCAGCGGCTCGCTCCAGGTCCTCGACGCCCTCCGGCAGGAGATCGACAAGCGGGGGCTCGCGGACACGGTCGGGATCGAGGTCACCGGCTGCCACGGCTTCTGCGAGATGGAGCCGAGCCTCATCATCTATCCCCAGGGCACCTTTTATAAAAAGCTGGCCCCCAAGGACGTTCCCGCGATCCTCGAGGAGACCATCCTCAAAGACAAGATCATTCCGTCGCTAACCTATACCGATCCGGCCTCCGGACATCGCTTCAGCCGCCAGAAGGAGATCCCTTTCTACCAGAAACAGATGCGGCTCCTGACCGAGAACAATTTCCACATCGAACCGGAGCGGATCGAGGATTATATCGCTCTCGGCGGCTACCAGGCCCTGGGCAAGGCGCTCTTCGACATGACCTCCGAAGGCGTGATCGATGAGATCAAGGCGTCCGGGCTGCGCGGCCGGGGCGGGGCGGGTTTCGCCACGGGCCGGAAGTGGGAGCTGTGCCGGGAAGCTCCGAACCACCCCAAATACGTCATCTGCAACGCCGATGAAGGAGATCCCGGCGCTTACATGGACCGCAGCCTGCTCGAGGGGAATCCCCACAGCGTGGTCGAGGGGATGATCATCGGAGCCTACGCCATCGGCGCCTCGGAGGGTTTCATATACGTCCGGATGGAGTACCCTCTGGCCATTAAGCACGTCACCCGGGCCCTGGAACAGGCTAGTAAGTACGGCCTGCTCGGGCCGTCCATTCTGGGATCTGAATTCCATTTCGACATCCATATCGTTCAAGGCGCCGGGGCGTTCGTCTCGGGAGAAGAGACCTCGCTCATGGCCTCGATCGAAGGGCGGCGGGCCTTCCCCCGGCAGCGGCCGCCGTTCCCGGCCCAGGAAGGCCTCTGGGGAAAGCCGACCAACATCAACAACGTCGAGACCTGGGCCAACGTGCCCATCATCGTCAACCGGGGCGCCGCCGACTATGCCAAGATCGGGACCGAGAAAAGCAAGGGGACCAAGATCTTCTCCCTGGTCGGCAAGATCAACAACACGGGACTCGTCGAAGTGCCCATGGGGATCACCCTCCGGGAGATCATTTACGACATCGGCGGCGGCATTAAGGCCAAAAAAGCCCTGAAGGCCATCCAGACCGGCGGTCCGTCGGGCGGGTGCATCCCGGCCGAGAAGATCGACCTTCCCATCGATTATGATTCGCTCGTCCAGGCCGGGGCCATCATGGGTTCGGGCGGGATGATCGTCATGGACGAGGATACCTGCATGGTCGACCTGGCCCGCTATTTCCTCGGCTTCACCCAAGAGGAATCGTGCGGCAAGTGCGTCCCCTGCCGCGTCGGGACCCGCCAGATGTTCGATCTTCTGACCCGCATCACCCGGGGAGAAGGGGAGCCCAACGATATCGCCCGGCTCGAGGACCTGGCCAACACGGTCAAGGCGGCTTCGCTCTGCGGCCTGGGCCAGACCGCCCCGAATCCGATCCTGACCACGCTCCGCTATTTCCGGCATGAATACGAGGCCCACATCGCGGATAAGAGCTGTCAGGCCCGGGTCTGCAAGGACCTCGTGACGTATTACATCGAACCCGATAAATGCATCGGCTGTCTCCTGTGCAAACAGAACTGCCCGGTGAACGCCATCAGCGGCGAGCGCAAGAAGCTCCACGTGGTCGACCAGGCCCTCTGCGTCAAATGCGGGGCCTGTTACGATGTCTGCCCGGCGAAGGTCCGGGCCGTCTCCCGGTTGACGGGCAAAAGCCGGGAACGGATCGCCCCATGAAGATCACCATCGATCACCTGACCGTCGACGTCGAAGGCCGGAAGTCCGTCCTCGACGCCGCCCGCGAGAGCGGGATCTATATCCCGTCGCTCTGTGACCATCCCCGCCTCGTCCCGTTCAGCGGCTGCCGGCTCTGCGTCATCGAGGTCAGGGGGCGCCGGGGCGTCGTTCCGGCCTGCGGGACGTATGTCGAGGACGGCATGGTGGTCGTCACCAGCTCTCCCTCCCTTCAGAAGATGCGCCTGCAGATCCTCGACCTCATCCTTTCCGAACATCCCAGCGCCTGCCTGATCTGCCGGGAGAAGGAGACCTGCGAGGACCACAAATCCACGATCCGCAAGGTCGGCGAGGTGACGGGCTGCGTCCTGTGCCCGAACAACGGCCGCTGCGACCTGCAGACCGTGGTCGAGCACCTGAAACCCGATCATCTTCATTTTCCGGCCCTCTATCGAGATCAGGAGATCCATCGGAAGGACCCGTTCTTCGAGCGCAACGAAAATCTCTGTATCCTCTGCGGCCGGTGCGTCCGCATCTGCCATGACGTGCGCGGCGCTTCGACTCTGGTCTTCGTCAACCGCGGCTCCCAGACCGTCATCGGCACGGCCCTCAACCGCCCGCTTCTCGATTCCGGCTGCCAGTTCTGCGGGGCTTGCGTCGACGTCTGTCCGACCGGCGCCCTGACCGAAAAAGCGGTCAAGTACGAGATGCTCCCCGATGAAAAAAAGACCACGATCTGCGGCTTCTGCAGCCAGGGCTGCGAGCTGACAATGCACATCAAGCAGGGCCGGATCCAGGCTTCGCTTCCCTCCGAGAACGGACCTGTCAACCATGGGCAGGCCTGCGTCAGGGGCCGCTTCCTGGTCCGCGAGGCGGTCCATCATCCCAAGCGGGTTCTCAAACCCCTGGTCCGCAAGAACGGCCGGCTCGAGGAGACCGGTTGGGACGAGGCGCTCCAACTCGTCGCGAGGCGGTTCGCGGCCACCGCGCCCCAGGATATCGCCGTGTTCGGGTCCGCCCAGGATCCCTGCGAGGACCTCTTCATCCTCCGCAAGTTCGCCCGCGAAGGACTTAAAACCAACAACCTCAGCGGCGTCGAGGCTTTTTCGGCTCCGGCGCGCCTTCTGGAGACGGCCGCGGAGCAGGGCATCGCTCCGCCGTTGAACGGTCGTATCTCCGACATCGCCAAGTCCCGGGTCATCCTTCTCTTCGGCAACTGTCCGCCGATGGTCGGGCTAGAGATCCATCAGGCCGTTAAGAACGGGGCCCGGCTCATCGTCGTCGGCGGGAAGGAATCGCCTTCGATCCGCTGCGCCTCGGCTTGGCTCAAGATCCCGGGAGGGAAAGAATTCGATCTCCTGACCGGCCTGTCCAAGATCCTGGCCGGGGAGGGCCATCCTCAGAACGGAAGCGGGCTCAAGGGCGAGGCCGAGTTTAAGAAGCATCTCCAGGAATTCAAGATCAGCGAAGCTGTCGCCTCCTCGGGACTGCCGGAGGAGAAGCTCCATCGCCTGGCCCAGCTTCTGGAGAAGCGCCGGCCGGCGGCGTTCCTCTTCAACGCGACGTTCGCCGAAGGCCCCGGCGGCAAAACGAACATCGTCGCCCTATGGAACCTGGCCCTTCAGAACCAGGCCATGTTCATTCCGCTCGGCCTGGAGAGCAATGTCCGCGGCGCCCTTGAGATCGCCGCCCACTTCCGCGATGGGGCGCCCTCGGCCCGCGAGATCGGCCGTTCGATCCTGGGCGGCGCCTTCAAAGCCCTTTATGTCTGCGGGCACCTTCCGAGGACGGAGCGATCTCCCGCGGAATTCATGGTTGTCCAGGACAGTTATCTCGGCGACGCGGGCGAATTCGCCGACGTGATCCTGCCGGCGACGACATTCGTCGAGAGCGAGGGAACGTTCGTCAACATGGAAGGCCGCCTGCAGAAATTCGGTCCGGCGATCGCTCCGAGCGGCGAGGCGAGGCCCGGCTGGCGGATCATTTGCGATCTGGCCGGGACGATGGGCCTGCCCGGCTTTGCCTACGAGGCCGCCTCGGCGGTTTTTGAGGCCATGGCGAAGACCGTTCCGGCCTTTCGCGGTCTGAACGGCCTCGAGCGGAAGGCGGAGACCTTCGTCCAGGAGCCGGCCAAGGACGGCCGGGCCTTCGCCGGGCGGACACCCTCCGCGGAGGAAGCGGCCCCGCTCTACGAACACGACCCGGACGGCTACAAAGGCCTGGCTATGAGCCGAGACATCAAGAGCTTGAATATCGTCCGAGGACATAAATAATGGCCAAGATCCTGGACCGACGGCGCCTCGTGCCCAACCTGCATCTGATCGAGGTCCACGCGCCGGAGGTGGCGAAGAAATGCCGGCCCGGCCAGTTCGTCATCATCATGCCCGATGAGCGCGGCGAGCGCATTCCCCTATCCATCGCCGACTGGAACGTCGAAAAAGGATCGGTGACGTCGGTCTTCATCCTCGTCGGAACATCGACCCACAAACTGTCTCTCCTCCAGCCCGGCGACGAGGTCCCCGTTTATGTCGGCCCGCTGGGGAAGCCCTCGGAGATCGAGAACTTCGGGACGGTGCTCCTGGCCGGCGGCTGTTTCGGCATCGGCGCCATCTATCCGCTCGCCCGGGCCCTGAAGAAAGCCGGCAACAGGGTCCTGACGATCATCGATGTCAAGGCCAATTACCTCCTCTACTGGGAAGACAGACTGAAGGCGGCGAGCGACCGGCTCTTCATCTCCGCCCGCGACTTCGCCCTGGAATCGAAGGACTATGTCCCGGCCAAGATCGAGGAGGTGGCCAAGGCGGAGCCGAAGATCGACCGGGTCGTGGCCATCGGCTGCACCTACCTCATGTACCGCTGTTCCATGGCCACCAAGCCGCTCGGGATCAAGACGATCGTCAGCCTCAATCCGGTCATGGTCGACGGCACGGGCATGTGCGGCGCCTGCCGTTGCACGGCGGGCGGCCAGACGAAATTCGCCTGCGTGGACGGGCCGGACTTCGACGGCCACCAGCTCGACTGGGACGAGCTGTTCAAGCGGCGGAAATCCTATTTCGACGACGAGATCCGCTCGCTGTGCCACTGGGAGCGATCGAACTTTCCGTGAGATAGAGAGACGGACGAACCATGGCCGAAGAGAAAAAAGACATCACGCCCGAGCAGAAAACGGTGCTCAAGGCGGAGTTCGATAAGGACTGGCGCAAGGAGCTCCGCAAGGTCCTCCCGCTCAAAGAGCGGATGAAGCTCGGCCGCCAGAAGATGCCCGAACGGCCGCCCGAGGAGCGCAACCGCGACTTCAAGGAAGTGAACCAGGGGCTCGACGCCGAAGCGGCCATGGCCGAGGCCCGCCGCTGCTGGGACTGCGTCAATCCGCAGTGCGTGGCCGGCTGTCCGGTAGGCATCGACATCCCGAGCTTCGTCAAGCTCATCGAACAGGGCAAATTCCTCGAGGCCGCTTGGAAACTCAAAGAGACGAACTCCCTGCCGGCCATCTGCGGCCGCGTCTGCCCCCAGGAAACGCAGTGCGAGGAAATCTGCAACGTCAAGAAATCGACGGGCGTCCCCGTGGCCGTCGGAAACCTCGAGAGGTTCGCCGCCGACTTCGAACGGGGGGCCGGGAATATCGTCATCCCGCCGGTTCCGCCGTCGACAGGGCGCAAAGTGGCTATCATCGGGGCCGGCCCGGCCGGCCTGACCGTGGCCGGGGACCTGGCCAAGCTGGGTCACCAGGTGACGATCTTCGAAGCCCTCCATATCTCCGGGGGCGTACTGGTCTACGGCATCCCGGAATTCCGCCTGCCCAAGGCCATCCTCAAGGCCGAGGTCGATTACCTGCAGAAGCTCGGCGTCGGGATCAGGACGAGCTTCGTCGTCGGCAAGACCGCGACGATCGAGGATCTACGGCAGGAGGGTTTCGAGGCCTTTTTCATCGGCTCGGGCGCCGGCCTGCCCAACTTCATGAAGATCCCCGGCGAGAACCTCGTCGGCGTCTATTCAGCAAATGAATACCTGACGCGCGTCAACTTGATGAAAGCCTACGACTTTCCCAACTACGACACGCCCGTCTTCCCCTCAAAATGCGCGGCCGTCATCGGCGGCGGCAACGTGGCCATGGATTCAGTGCGAACGGCCAAGCGCCTAGGCGCGGACCGTTCCATCATCATCTACCGTCGCTCCCGCCACGAGATGCCGGCCCGGATCGAAGAGATCCACCACGCCGAGGAGGAGGGGATCGAGTTCCACTTCCTGACCGCGCCCATCCGTTATTTCGGCGACGACCGGGGGCGGCTCATGGCCATGGAGTGCCTTCGGATGGAGCTCGGCGAGCCCGACTCCTCGGGGCGGCGCAAGCCCGTCCCCGTTCCCGGCTCGGAGTTCATCACCGAAGTAGACCTGGTCGTGGTGGCCATCGGCCAGAGCCCCAATCCGCTCATTCCGCAGACGACCCCCGGCCTCAAGATGGGCAAATGGGGCAATATCGACGTCGATTGGAAGACGATGGCCACGAACCTCGAAGGCGTCTATGCCGGCGGCGACATTATCCGGGGCGGCGCCACGGTCATCCTGGCCATGGGCGACGGCCGGATCGCCGCGGTGGAGATCGACAAATATCTAAGGAACAAACCGCGCTCGTGATGGGGCGCTGATCCTCATCCGGCGGAGCCTCCCATGCCGCAATCCGAGCTCTTTCCCGGGACGCCGGGACACATCGGGACCGACGAATCCGGCAAGGGCGATTATTTCGGTCCGCTCGTCATCGCCGGCTTTTTCCTCCCGGACGGCCAAGAGGGCGTTCTGAAGGAGTTCGGCGTCCGGGACAGCAAGACCCTTTCGGACAACCGCTGCCGCGAGATCGCCGAGATCTTGAAGGCCGGTTACACGCACGCGGTCGTCGCCATCGGCCCGGAAAAATACAACGAGCTCTACGCCAAGATGCGCAACCTCAACCGGCTGCTGGCCTGGGGGCATGCCCGGGCCATCGAGAACATCCTGGCCGAGGTGCCCTGTACGAAGGTGGTCACCGACCAGTTCGGGGACGAACGGTTCGTCCTCAACGCCCTATTGAAGCAGGGCCGGACGATCGAGCTCGTCCAGCGGACGAAAGGGGAGTCCGACCCGGCCGTGGCCGCGGCCTCCATCCTGGCCCGGGCCGAATTCCTGAAACGGCTTCATTTTTTGGGAAAGGACTGGGGCGTGGACTTGCCCAAAGGGGCCGGGCCGCAGGTTGAACAGGCGGCCATCGCCCTGGTGAAAGCCCACGGCCTCGAGGTCCTCGACAAGACCGTCAAGAAACACTTCAAGATCACCGGCCGGGTGCTGAAGGACGTTTAAGGATATGCTGATCCTCCTCAAGATCTCCGCCGTCATCCTGGTCCTCCTTTTTCTCATCCGGAAAAAATGGGACCTGGGCCTCGTTTTGTTCCTCGATTCGGCCTTGACGGCGGTCCTGTTCGGCCTTCCGCTCAAGGCGTTCGTCCGGAACGTCGGGAGCGCCCTGATCGACGGCGAGACGCTGAGCCTCGTCGGCATCATCATCCTCGTCCTCTATCTCGGCCAGGTCCTGCAGGCCGGAGGCAATTTCCGGAGGATGGTCGACGCCCTGAAGAACCTCGTCCATGATCCGCGGCTGATCCTGGCCATCCCTTCCGCCTTCATCGGGCTCCTGCCGATGATGGCCGGAGCGATGATGGGCGCCCCGATCGTCGAGGAGGCCGGCCGGCGCTGGAAGCTGACGAAGCCCTGGATGACGTTCTTCAACTACTGGTTCCGGCACATCTGGGAATACAGCTGGCCGCTTTATATGAACCTCATCCTCGCCGCGGCCATCTTCCAGGTCCCGATCAAGAAGATCTGCCTGGCCCAGTTTCCTTTCACGATCCTGGCCGCGGCGACGGGATTGGTCGTCCTCTTCCGGAACGTGCCCTACCTGCCGCCCGAGGAGAATAACGGCCGAAGCTGGAAGGACGTGGGAAGGGTCATTTGGAGCATCTGGCCGATCTTTCTGACGATCCTCCTGATCTTCGCCTTCAAGCTGAACATGCTCGTCGCTCTGGCCGTCTCCAGCGCCCTGACCCAGGTCCTTTCCCGGATGACCCTCAAGGAACGGTGGGCGATCGTCGTCCGCAGCGCCTCCCTCAAGATCGCCCTGCTCACCGCCGCGCTCATGGTCTTCAAGCGGATCCTGGAGGTGTCGGGAGCGCTGGATTCGGTCGTGCGCGTTTTCCCCCCGCACGGCGCGACGGCCTATCTCCTCCTTTTCGCCGCCCCTTTTTTCGTCGCCCTGTTGACCGGCGTCAACCAGGCCTTCGTCGCCATCACCTTTCCGCTCCTCCTGCCGATCATCGGCAAGGGCCAGCCGGACATGGTCCTGCTGATGTTCGCTTATGTCAGCGGGTTCTGCGGGATCCTGCTCTCGCCCGCCCACCTGTGCCTGGCCCTGACGGCGGATTATTTCAAGGCCGAGCTGCGCGACGTCTACAAGGTCCTGATCGGACCGGTGGCCGTCATCTTTGCGGCGGCGCTCCTGGCTTTGATACTTTTTAGGGTTCTGTGAAATATATGGGGGCATTAAATAAATGGGGACATGTACCGAATTTCTTAATTCGGTACGTGTCCCCGTTTTTTGATGATAGAGGTGACCCGGATGGAAAATAAACAGCTCGGAACTCGGCGCCTGTATTTCGAAGATGCCTATCGTGCGGAGTTCGAGGCCGAGGTCGCGGATCGGACGGTCGTGGAGGGCCGGCCTGCCGTCGTCCTCGATCAAACCTGTTTTTATCCGGAGTCCGGCGGACAGCCCTGGGACAGAGGCACGCTCGACGGCGTCGAGGTCCTCAAGGTCGTCGAGGACGGCGAGCGGATCGTTCACGTCCTGGCCGCGGAGGTCCCGTCCTCCCGGGTCAGGGGACGGATTGATCGGGCCGTCCGCTTCGATCACATGCAGCAGCACTCTGGCCAGCACATCCTCTCCCAGGCCTTCTTCGAGCTGTTGCGCGGCGAAACGAAGTCCTTCCATCTCGGCCCGGATTTCTCGACCCTGGAGATCGGCATCGCCGGCGCCGACGAGGAGGCCGTCGCCCGCGTCGAACGCCGGGCCAACGAGGTCGTGTTCGAGAACCGCGAGATCAAGACCTATCTCGTGCCGGAGGAAAGGATCGGCGAGATCCCCCTGCGACGGCCCCCTAAAGTGACGGGGCTCATCCGCGTCGTCGAGGCGGATGAGTTCGATTATTCGGCCTGCGGCGGGACCCACTGCCGGCGGACGGGCGAGATCGGGCTGATCAAGATCACAAAATGGGAACGCATCCGGGGCAACCTCCGCTTCGAATTCGTCTGCGGCGGCCGGGCGCTCCGGGATTACGTCATGAAGAACCATGTCGTCCGGCATGTGGCGAATCAGTTTAACGTCAAAGAGGCGGATGTCGCCGCTTCGGTGGCGAAGCTGTCCGAGGAGCTCAAAGCGGTCAAGAAACAAGCAAGGAAAGGCGAAGAAGCGCTGGCTGTGTTCGAAGCCCAGAGCTTCATGCAGCAGGCCGAGGGAGGGATCATCAGCCGGGTTTTCACCGATAAGTCCCCCGAGGGGGCGCGGTCTCTCGCCCTTCATATCATCCGGCAGGGTTCCTTCGTCGTCCTGTTTGGGGCCCGGTCCGAGGTCCGCAGCCACCTCGTCCTAGCCTGTTCCGAAACGCTCAAGCTGGACATGCGGCGCCTTGTCGCGATTGTCTCGCCCGTCATCAACGGCCGCGGCGGCGGCGGGCCGTCGCTTGTCGAGATCGCCGGGGACCATGACGCCGATCTCGTCGCTGCGGTGGCTCTGGCCGCCGAGGCCGTGCGGAAAAGCGAGGGGTGACGCCGCTCGCGCTTATTCCAGTGGTATTCTCCACAAAGAACGATTAGAATACGCGCGATATCAGAGGCTGAACATATGCGTATAAAAAAAATATTCTTTATTCTAGCGCTGGGGATTCTGGTCACGGCGATGGTCGCCCAGGAGCTCCAGCATGTTGTCTCCGTGGTCAACATCGAGATCCCCGTCCGGGTCTTCAAGGGTGATGTCTTCGTCGATCATCTGAAGCTCCAGGATTTCGAGGTCCTGGAGAACGGCGTGCCCCAGACGATCGAGTCGGTCTATCTCATCAAGAAGACGGAGATCAAACGCGAGGACGGGAAAAAGGGGGCCACGCCCCAGGTCAGCCGTCAGTTTGTCTTGTTCTTCGAGATGTCGGAATACCTGTCCGAGATCGACAAGACCGTGGACCGGTTCTTCGACGAGGTCTTCCTCCCGGGAGATTCCCTGATCCTCATCACTCCCCAGGGCCGCTACCACATGCGTCCGGATGCCCTGAAAATGCCCCGGGAAAAGCTCAAGGACCAGTTGCGGGCGAAATTGCGGCGGGATATCCTCATCGGAAGCTCGGAGTATCTGGGAACGATCCGGGACATGGAAGCGGCCCTATTGAACGACTCCACGCTCGAGGAAAAACTGGAGCTCTATTCGATGTACCTCTCGAAGCTCGAGAGCCTGCGGTGGGTGGATGAGAAAGGCCTTCTCCAGTTCAGCGAGTTCCTCAAAGCGACGCCCGGACAGAAATATGTTTATCTCTTCTACCAGAAGGAGCTCATTCCTAAGTTCAATCCCAAGGTCCTGATGCAGATGATGACGGCCAACCAGAGCGACACCGCTCTGACGTTCAAGCTCATGGAGAATTTCCAGTTCTTCACCCGCGAGGTCCGATTCAATGTCGAGGCCGTCAAGAAAGCCTTTGCCGACTCATCCATCGCCATCCATTTCCTCTACGTGACCAAGACGCCGGCCGGCGACGTGGCGATCACGAGTCAGAACCGGTCCGGGCTGGAAATGGCCGAACAATCCGAGGACATCTTCTCCGCCTTCCGGGAAATCGCGAGCGCTACGGGCGGGATCTCGGATAGTTCAGCCAACGCCGCCTCGGCCTTCCAGCGGGCGGTCGTCGCTTCGGAGAATTATTACCTGATCTATTATAAGCCCAAGGACACCAAGGCCGACGGCCAGTTCCGGGAGCTGAAAGTCAACGTCAAGGGCGGCGGCTACCGGGTCATGCATCGGGCCGGCTACATCGCCAAGTAGAATAAGCCGGAACAAACCGGGGACACATCACTTTCTCGCCATAGAGGACGATCTCTTTCCCTTTGGGAGCTCAGAAAGTGATGTGTCCCCGGTTTGTTTATTCGTAGCGGAGGGAGACGATGGGATCGAACTTGGACGCCTTTTGAGCGGGGAAGATCCCAAAGAAGAGACCGACCGAGAACGAGACGAAGAGCCCCAGCAGGACGGACCAGGGCGTGACCGTCGCGGGCAGAGGGGTCGCGGCGCGGACCAGGAAAGCCACCGCGAATCCAAGGAGCGTGCCCAAGATCCCGCCGATCCCGGTGAGGACCATGGCCTCGATCAGGAACTGCTTCAGGATGTCGGTCGATTTGGCGCCGAGCGCTTTCCGGATGCCGATCTCCCGCGTCCGCTCCTTGGCCGAGACGAGCATGATGTTCATGACGCCGATCCCGCCGACGAGAAGGCTGATCGAGGAGATGACGATCATGACCATGTAGGCCGCGCCCGTGATCTGATTATAGAGGTCGAGCATGACATCCATCGTGAACACGGAGAAGTCGTCGGGCTTGCCGAACCGCACCTTCCGGCGGACTCGGAGCACGTTTCGGATCTGGTCGATGGTTTCCGGGATGGTCCCGTGCTCTATCGGCACGGCCCCAATTTGGACGCTGGTCTTGTCATAGAGGAAATACTTCGTCAGCGCGGTGACCGGGATGCCGACTAAATTGTCGCGGCTCTGGCCGAAAATCGTGCCCCGCTTGCTGAGGACGCCGATCACGGTGAATTTCTCCTGGCCGACGCGGATCTCTTTGCCCAGGGCGCTCGTATGGGGAAAGAGCGTCTCCGCCGTCTCGGAGCCGAGCATGGCCACCCGGCTCGAATGGGTCACATCGGACGCCTGGAGGAGCCGACCCTCCTTTGGCAGATAAATCGAAAAAACGGATGGATAGTTCTGGTCCATGCCGATGATAAACGCGCCCTCGCACTTGGTGTTCTGATATTTAACCGTGTTGTCATCGAAGGGGCTGGTGTTGATGATGACCGTCACGGCCTTGACCATCGAGGCTTCCCTCTCGATGGCCAGGGCATCGTCGTAGGTCAGGTCCTTCCGCTTCCGCTCTTCCTCGGTCGGCTCGCTCATCCGGACCGGATCGAATTTCTGGACCATGATCAAGTCCGAACCGGCGGACTCGAGCTCTCTAAGAAAGGATTTGTTCAGCCCCTGGATGATCGAGACCATGCCGATGACGGTCATGACCCCGATCATGACCCCGAGCAGGGTCAGGAACGAGCGCAGCTTGTGCGACTTGAGCGAGTCGAAGGCCATGGCCAAAATTTCCTTGAAGATGCCGTGCCGCAAGGTCATTGTTCCGACCTCAGGGCTTCGACGGGATTGAGCTTGGCCGCCTTGTTGGCCGGGTAAATGCCGAAGAACAGGCCGAGGGAGGTGGACATGACGATGGCCATCAGGACGGAGAACGGCTCGACCCGCGAGGGCATCGACGTCGCGGCGGTGACGATCTTGGCCAGGAGGAAGCCGAGGACGATACCGACCAGTCCGCCGAGGCCGGAGATCGTCGACGACTCGATCAGGAACTGGTAGAGGATGTCCTTGCGGCGGGCGCCGATGGCCATCCGGATGCCGATCTCCTTGGTTCTCTCAGTCACCGAGACGAGCATGATGTTCATGACGACGATGCCGCCGACGAGCAGGGCGATGGAGGAGATGCCGATCATGGCGAAATAGATGCCGGATGTGGCCGTTTTGTAGAACTGGATGAAGGTGTCCGATGTCCGAAAGGAAAAATCATCGGGCTTGTTGAAGGTCAGCTTTCGCGCCGAGCGGAGGATCGTCCGGACCTCCTCTTGGGCCGCGGCCATCTCCTCCAGTCCGGCCGTGTGGATGTTGATGTTGTAACTGCGCCGCGAGCCGTAGATCTTGTCGAAGGTCGTGATGGGGAGGCGGATGAAATTGTCCTGGCTGAAGCCGAGGACCTTGCCCTGCTTCTTGCCGAGGCCGACGATGAGGAAACTGGCGTTGCCGACCTTGAGCCGCCGGCCCAGGGGATCGAGATACGGAAAGAGCTTTTCGGCGATATCGGCGCCGATGACGCAGATGTCCCTCGAGTGGTCCTCGTCTTCCTTCTGGATGTGCCGGCCGCGCTCGAGCTCGATTACGGAGCCGATCATATGGTCGAGATAGGTGACGCCCCGGACCTCGACGCTCTTCACCTCCTGGCTCCCGTACTTGGCCGTGCGGGTGGTGCCGGCGCTGGCGCCGACCAGCTCGCAGGTCGTGCATTTTTCGCGGAGGAGATACATCAGGTCGAGGGTGATGTCCTTCCGCTTCAATTGTTCCTTGAAGTCCTTGAGGGAGCCCCCGATCATCGAGAATTTGGCGACCGAGAAGTCATTCGCGCCGTAAAAGGACATCTTCGTGTAGACGTAGTTGTTCAAGCCCTGGATGACCGACACGACGGTGATGATGGTCAGGACGCCGATGATGATCCCCAGCAGGGTCAGGAAGGTCCGCAGCTTGTTGGACCAGAGAGAGCCCATCGCCATCGAGAACGATTCGCCGATATTGATCTTGGCCATGGTTGAGCCGGATATTCTACAGGATTTCATACGAAAAAGCGAAAAAATGGTTCAACGGAGGGCTCGGGGAGGGGGATTCGCTCGAAGCGGGCGAACGCTCTTCTCGTCGCGGGTCCTTCCGACAAGATCGGGAAACGTCTTCGCTCCCGACTCGGGTTTTTAACGCCGTGTGCTCGCCGGCCAACTCCGCGGCG
>Ga0315284_10002994_pt1 | contig 24068 bp, 42 predicted proteins | sample YL17G09_16_MG_FD_203696 | JGI IMG/M metagenome (GOLD analysis project Ga0315284, IMG submission 203696) | Sediment microbial communities from Yellowstone Lake, YNP, Wyoming, USA - YL17G09_16 | ecosystem: Environmental > Aquatic > Freshwater > Lake > Sediment | place: USA: Wyoming | collected...
CGTATCTGGAGGCGATAGCTAAGGAGGAGACACTATCAAAGAAAAGGATATATCGTAGTTTGCCCAATAACGTCCAGGATGAGATTGATATGAGTTATACCGAGATAGGGGGACTAAAACGCAGAGTAGGAAATGATTGGTATCTAACTGACAAAAACTATGAAATATATAATGCAAACGTAAGTAAATATCTAAATATAGTGTTATCTAAGTTAGTTGCAAGTCCTGATTATAAGTTACTTACTACTGTCCAGAAAAAGGAATTGTTAGAGGAAGCTGCATCACAGGTTAAGACTGCTGTGCGTAAGCAAATAATAGAGAACGCTGAACGAAAAGATGTGCAAGATTTACAAGAAAGAATGAAGAAATGAAGCCTAAAGACCGCGATGAGTTACTAATTAGACTTGAATGTAAGTTGAATGAGTTAAAGACTGACTTTGAAAATCACCTCTCCCATCATTTTAAGGTTACGTTAGCTGCTATAGGGGCTGTGATTACTGCTGCTGGGGGGATAATAGTGCAGTTGGTGATGAGAGGTTTGAAATAAAAAAAGACCCGCAATCAACTGACTACGGGTCTATTGGAAGAAGGGGAACTAATTAACCTTACTATCGTGATATTTTTCTTCTTTACCTATTGGTTGAAGTTCCAAATAGGGCATCCCATCAAGAACTACTGCTGCTGAAATAACTGACCTCACAGTGTTAAACTGATTGTATGCAAAGGCCAGTTGTTTATCGTCTATTCCTGAGCCAACATCTAAACCAAACAAACGAGAGGTAGGATTCACCAACCACTTAATACCTGCTGCACTATGATAGTGTCCCATAACCGTACTCATTGCAGACTTTCGCATAGAGTTATAAGCAGGCCAAAGACCCCCGCCGCTTGCGTGGCCGTGAACATAACGCACATTATCAATTATATGTTCCCACTGCCAATCCCAATTTTTTGTTCCCCATATCTCCTTATATGATTTAATAAATTGTGATGGTATGTTTACGGATTGGGCAAGACGAATTATTCTTGAATCGTGATTACCTATACAAACCTTTACATTGGGAAAAGCAGCTTTCCATTCCTTGACAACTTCAAGTGCTTGATTGTACTCATCTAAAGCCCCAGGTAATTCAGGATTATGCTCGTGGAAACTAATTGCGTGGCTATCACATACATCCCCTATATGTAAAGTTACATTGGTTCTATATTCTTTCTTTAAGTCTTTGCAGAACTGTAAGTAACCAGGTCTAACAAATCTGACATGCGTATCCCCTATGACTAAAACTCTCATAATTATTCCCCTTTATTTCTCAAATATCCAAAAGTAACTGTGAAATTTCCGGCTCTGGCAAATCCTTGTAGAACTTCCCAACCGAAAAAGTAGGGTCGAGGTGAAACCTGCCTCTTGTTATGTGTACTTGAATGATGTTCTCGATGACTTCTTTGTTTGTATAATCCACTGAACTTATCATAACCTATCCTTAACCAACTTGCATAAGATGTAACTGTCTTTGCAAAATATCTGTAGCCTCTGGAACACAAGTTGCCATCAAAATTGGGATACCTTGTAATTGAGCGTGGTAATTTTCTCTCCACATCCCATTTGAGATATATCTATCTGGGATATAATTCAAGAGTAGGTTTCTACTGTCAAGTATCTTGCAATCCACATCAAGAATTTGTGTCTCTGTAACGTATCCCATTTCATAGGCGTTGATTACAAACTCATCGTGTTCACCAGGACAGTAAAATTCTATGTTTGGAAAAGCAATCTTTAACTCAGCGACAAAAGCTACAGCCTTCCTATTGTTCTCTACCATCGTTTCGTGAGTAGCATCCTTACCAGCCACACCTCTAATTGAATGACTGCGTCAAAGATAGACGCGAACTTTGTTATTCGTATCTATCATATTACACCACCTCTCTGTTTAGAAAATTATTCAAAATTGATTGTTATTAATGGTTTAATTTGACAACCTTTTTCATTAAGCTCTACAACTGCATCTTTACCATACTGATTAATAACAGCAGTAAAAAATAAAACGTCTCCTTCAGCACGAAACTTATCTCCTTCAGCATAAAGCCTATCTCCTTTAGCACGAAGCCTATCTCCTTCAGTACGAAACTTATATCCTTCAGCACGAAACTTATTTGCTTCAGCACGAAGTTCCAAACGTTTTTGCCAAGCTATTTGTAACTCATTCTTTTGGTTTGACATCTTTCTATTCTTTACCATTTATCCTACTATATTCTAATTTTTTTATTCTTAAATCCTCACGGTGTTCCTCTTGATACTGTCCAATTCCTTAAAGTATTCAAAAGCATAACCCATCACATTAAATATCAATCCCATCAAAGCGTCTTCCATACCTTCACGGCTTTTGTGTCCTCTGTGTTCAAGCCACCAATCCATAAAGTGTCTATGGGCTGACTTTATGTAAGTATCTTTGGGGATGCCCTTCTGCCAGTTATCACTATCTCTGTAATTGCCGTCCGATTGAACACGATGTTTGTGCAGGTAAGCAGCGTAGTGTTGCAACACTACGGGGGATAGAAAACCCTCAAAGTCGAGTTTATCCTTATCTGTATCGCGTGTAGCTCCTCCTGTAAATGTTCGTATTTTAGCATTATCAGGACGGCCACAGTTCAAAAATGATTCTTTCATTTCATTAGGCAACATAATTACTCCTCATATTTAAGTAGATAGGTAGGGTTTAATACTTTGAATGATAATCTTCCAATTTTGGCATCATTGATATTGTGTTTAGGTCTAATCACCAAACCCTCAATAGGAATAGATGGTGCAATGATAGATTGTATAGTTGTAAATTTAACCAGTGTTTCAATATCTGGTGGTAATGTTTTTGTCACTGAGACAAGAGGCACAGACATAAGATTCAACGCTTTGATTATATCTATCGCGTGTACGTCAGCATACTTACCCATAGCAATATCAAATACGTTGTATATGTATATCCTGTGTTTATTTAAGCCATACCTATTTTGTCGTATTCCAGGCCCGATAATCTCTCCTTGAATAGCAAAGTTATCTCCGAGTCGTTTCATATTATCTTCAAGGTGAAGTTCATTGGCCATCTTCCAAAAGACATTTAGTATCTCATCTTTGGCTAAAACATCTGGCATAGGTCTGGCAAGGTCTATGTTACGAGAACATACACCAAAAACACCATCCCTGATATAATAAGTAGCAGAAGTACCATCTAATTTTTCGGTATAGTTAAAAGGCCCTTGATTTCTATAAACATCAAGAACCCAGGGTATGTTCTGAATCCGTTCCTCATCCGTCTTAGGAATGAATCCTGGAAAGTTACCCTTCATTATACCAGACATACACACAGGAATTGGTACTTCATATTTGGTAACTCCGAGTAATTCGGTAACATCTTGACCTTCTACTACACTTGAGCCACCACAAGGTAGTACACTCAAAGGAAAAGCAATGCCTTGACTGATAACTCCTCTAAGTCTAATGGTTTTGATTCTAAACTTTCGTGCCCTAAGAAATTCAAACTCTGGCTTATCCGGCATAATAGAATCAATCTCGCAAAAAGCCACAAGGTCATTAACTTTGTGTAGGTTTTTATCAACAATAACTTGCCATCCCAATATTTCGGCTATTCCAATTTTATCTGCATTTTCTATTGGTTTAATAGATTTGATTCGTTGAATAGTAGCTAAATGCCGCATTATTTTTCCTCCAAATAATTAAGAGCATTTTTAATGTATTCTGAATTATCTTCAAAAAACCCCAGGGCTTTATTACAAGCATTACACAACAAACCCCGTACTTTCCTTGTTTACGTTCCATATTAAGTCCTCTTAATCTTAGGTATAGTTACCATCTTTCTATCTCCCTTTGAGTAGTATGTGCAACCCGATATTCTTTTGAAGCGTGTATAATCTGATGTTTTACCAAAGATAGCTTCAAAGTTAGCATCATATTTAGCTTTATTGACCGGCCTATATTGCGAACCTTTACCAGCATCATTGTTTACCACGGTAATTCTCCTTGAATAGATTTGGCAATTCATTGAACCACGTACAACTATCTGTTCCTAACTCGCTTACATCTATAAAGGATACACTGTTTGGATGAGCCAAATCCCAACAGTTAGAGGTGTAATAACTACACTTGTTTCGTCTTTTGCAAAAATGCTTGTTACAAGTTAACATTTGTTGATTCCTTTTTGCATTGTGTTTCACAACAACAGCCAGAACATCTCTTCGACCACTTACCAAAACATTCCAAAATATGTTTCGCTTTAGAAACAGGTATTAGGTTGCCATACTCGTCCTTGACAAATTTCCTGGGGTTATAATCTGTATCTGCCATTATATTAACCCTTTTAATTTAAGGTCAGTCTTCGTGTTTAGAACCAGTTTGGTAGTGTCCTTATTCTGTTTGGCAGTTAAAAGGTTATTTGTATTTTCTCTGCTGATACCTTCCTTAGTTGCATAATAATCCTTAACCTTTTGCACTCCTACAATAATCTGCTTCAAAGCTATGTTCTTCTTTAAGACAGTAGCAACAAATATCAACAATGCTGCAATAAAACTACAAAAAGCTATCCATTGGGCATATCTGATAGTAGCCAGAGTCATACCAAGTGCTGCTAAACTGCCCATCCCTATTGGTAGTGCTGCTTTAGAGCCGTTTACAAAGGCAGCAACAGAGATAGCTATACCTATGATAGACACTGCCACTAACCAATTTGTTTGATACACGACCTTATAAAGGATTTTGGTGACTGTATCTGGTATTACGGGTGGTCCGTCAGGACACCTCTCCGATGCGTGGCAGCTTGTCAGGACGATTAAACACCCGCCAAGCAGAAACAGCAGAGCCAGGACACAAATTATCGTGCGTATAATAGACATTTTAATTAACTCCTTAATTAAGTCTGGTCTTTAGGTTTTCCAACAATGCTTCACGGTCAATTTCATAAGCTCTTACTACTATGTGTGCTTCGATTTTCAAACCTTCTAATATGTCTTTTGCTCTATGGTCACGTAACCACTCAGAAAAAATCAATGGAGTTTGATGAGCGGAAAACTCAGTGGAAAAGGAGTGATGAAGCGGGCAAAGCATCGCCACGTTGACTGTAGAGAAACGCACACCAAAGTTTTTACGACTATAAATGTGGTGTACTTGTGCTACCCCATCTGCTCCACAATACTCACACCTGCGACCTAACTCTTTGTAGCAAACATCCCTAAAGATATTGTCTAAGTTTCTGGTTTTAATCTGTTTTCTTTTTGCCATCTTAATTCCTGTGATTTATAACCCACGTTTCAGCAGCTTCAAGAGCGAATCTTAGTTTTCGTGATTCAACTAAACCGAGAACAGTAGCCCAACCTTCCTGTGTTTTTATTATCCAATCCGATTTTACGTCTATTTGTATTGGAGCAACGATGAAAGTACCTATTTTTACACAGATAGATTCAACAATTTTCACCGGCTCAAATGGCTGAGCCTTGTCATAAACCTCTAACATCTTAGATGCAGTAGGTTCTTCTACACAATAAACCGGATTACCTAAACCATATTCACCAATACATACCATTCTCATTTTAATCTCCTAACTAAAGTGTAGTACACTTTTGAAGTAATTGCAAGAAATTTTGATAATATCCTGGATTATTTTTCTTCATTTCACGGACATCTTTACAACCTTTGTAAGGTTCAATAACTCTACAGGTAATATGTTTGAGAGCATATTCCAAATCCTTTGCCAAATTATATGCCCCGTCTAAACCTACCTCATCGTTGTCTGCTACTATCACCACGTTCTTTATGTTTGAGTATTGATTAAGAAAATCCTTAATGTGAGATGCCCCTGTTGAACACGATGGTCGAGCTATGATTGGCCAGTAGGTATCCTCAGAAAGAACTACAGCGTCACTTACACCCTCTGTTATTATCAAATAATTATGTGTTTTGAAACTCCGTGTTGAAACAAATAAACCCAATTTACTACCGGCAGTTGCTTTCTTTTCTCCTGTTAGATAGCGTTCTTGGATTCCAATGAGATTATTTATCCCATCCCACATAGGAAATAGATAACATTTTTTATGTTCGTCCCACCTTGCACCAAAAGCCTTGATACTATTCAAAGACACCCCCCAAATATGATGTAAGTAATCAGGCAAAACCATATTAGCATTTCCCCAAACTTTTAGATAATGGTTGGGGTCAAAACTTACTCGTTGTGGGTGTATATTTAGTATGTCCTTGTAGGAATGGACATAACCAGCTTCCCCTAATTTTATAGGACTCTTTACTCTGGCACAACAGATATATTTATTGTCATCCGATACCATACACCACCCGTTGTGGGCACATATAGGACACATAACATTATCTCCAATCCTCAACCAATTCATACACTGCCTCATAGTTTATCAAGTATGTAGTATATTGCAGTAAGTGTTATTATACATAAAACTATCGTAACCATTGCTGCTTCCATTTTGAATGAATCTTCATTTCCAATCCCAATTTACCTCTCTGAACGAAAGGCAATCGGCCAGCCATACCAACGGGATTTTTCCGGTAGGCCCGTTCCTGTTCTTCGCTATTAACACATAAGCCTCACCGTTATCTTTTGATTCTACTGCAATTTCACGCATCAAATAATAAGATGGGCGGTACAATAACAATACAACATCAGCTACCTGCTCAAGACCACCCGAATTATGACATACTAAACCATTAACAACTAAGTTGTGAGTTGTTGGCACTTGTCTATCAAAAACTTTCTTAATTCCTTGTGGGATTATGCTTATGATAGCATCAGGAACAAGTTGTTCTTTTTTCCAATTATGTATAAGTTTAGACTGCATTAAGTGCCAATAACCTAAGCGTTTATTTTGCCATCTATAATATGACTTAGCAGTATTGTTTAATTTAGCGACTTGTTTAGAAAATTCTACACTAAATCTATTTCTGAAATTACCTGTTGTAACAAGAAGGTCATCTGTATTGCGATTACCGTGCAATTTAACCTTTTGAATAAATATATTACGCCAAGTATCTGTAATATGAATAGTCCAAGCAAGTCTTTTCATTTTGCCTCTAATTGGAACTTCTCTAATATAAGCATAAACTCCGATAAAGGCCAAACCAAATAACATTTGTTCTGCTAATTTTTTGCTGGTTGTATGATATTTAAGTTCCCAAGTACCTTTTTTATTTCTGCACACACAACCATCTGTCTCCCATAAACCTTCAAGCAATTCGGCCCAAGATTGTTTATTAGCAGTTTGTATGAACCAATCAGGAATAGACTTTTCCCAAGACCTAAATCCCCACAATTTCTTTTCTTTTAACCAATTACGAACAGGAGCTAAATAATTGGGTATTTCATAACTCCAATACTTACGAGACAGCTTCACCTGATTAGGTTTGCAATTAAATAAATTATTAACTGTTGCACAAAATTCGTTGGCAATTTCTTCATTTCCCGTACACCAAGTGGGGGGTTGGTACTTACGCATACAACCATTACCCAACATATAACCGATAAACTTAGCTTCTGAGATATGAGTATGGTCTGTTTCAGGCCAATTCAAAGCTCCCACTAAACTATCTTCTAAAGTAATATCTTTAGCAGCTTTATACCCAATATCTGTTAGTAGTTTATGGTCTGTTGTTACTTCTACAAAGCGTCCGCTTTCAGTAGTTATCTTCAAAACTTCTGCCGGTAGTTTATCAACATAACTACTAACTGATTCCTGTAATATATCGTTTAATGTAATAACTTTGTTGTCATAGCCATAAACAAAAGAAGTATCAACAGCAAAACAAGCCCTGAGGTCTGATAAACGTGGTTCGTGGCCCTGTCTATCCTCTGGCTTCCGATTAAGTTGACTAACTCCAATCACAGGTATATTTAGATTCTTTGCTGTGGCTCGTATCTGTCTCACCATTTCATCTATTGCTTGAACAGTGTTCTCCGTGCTGTTTGCTATAGACATTAGTTGTAGAAAGTCTATGACAAACAGTTTTACATCGTTGGTTTTAAGCAATTTTTCTAATTTCTGATATATTCTGGTGGGTGTTTGTAATGTAGAATCATCAATCAGAATCTTATATTGGCTTAAATCCTTAATAGCTTTGTTAAATTTGGTTTGTTCCACTGCGTTGCAAGGCTCTGTTCGCAATTTTGTTAAACTAATCTGTGAGAGATTTGCCAACATTCGTTGAATTACCATCTTAGTTGACATCTCTAAAGAAAACATAACAACTGTATCCGTTTTGCCCACATTAAGCATTATGTCAATTAAAAGGGAAGACTTACCCATTGAGGAACGACCACCTATGATAGTTAGCTCGCCAGGTTGCAATCCTATAATCACGTCATCAAGAGCAGAAAAACCAGTCTTTAGGCCGGACATATCCCCGATTGTAGCAGCAACATTTTCAACGTGGTCTTTAATTAGATTGCTGATTGCTGTTATATCTGCTTCGCCAGTCAGGTTGTTCATCTTGTTTTGCTCGTACGCCATTCCATTCCTCATAGTTACGCCTCCATAATCTTACCGCACTTTTCCAACATTTCATTGGCTTGTTCTTTCCAACTACCCAACCAACCATTTCGTAGTGGTCGTAAAAACGTCCAACGTCCAACTGTGGAAAGACTTCAACAGCATAAGCCTTTATTTCTTCGACTGTTGGTTTGATAAATCTTGCCATAAGTGTTTCCAATCCTCTAACCATACTTTTTTAGATGCTTTAATAAAAGCAAGTAAATCTTCATTAAAATCAACGACCGCCCAATTTTCAATATCTCTGAGAATGTTTTTATATGCAGTCAATTCATCCATTAAGAACCTCATGAATATCCTCATCACTTAATACTTCATTTGCTAACTCATATAACTCATCAACAAAATCATCAAAAGTAATAGGGTCATCTACATAAGGATACTTGAGTGTTATTCGTAACATCTTGATAGCAAAATTTTTATCAGTCATTTTATTATTCCTTAAAAACTCCAGGCGGGCAGGAGTCCCGACCTCGCTTCCTGCTGACCACTAAACACCGATTTAACGCTTGGTAGTATTGTTAGTGTCGGTATTCTTATTACGCATCAACGCTACCACGTCGCCGCCTGGAGGTTGGGAGTCTAAATTTTCTTCAAGTTCCTCTAAAACATCCTGCTTAGAACCACGTTTTTTACTGTCAATCACTTCTTGGAGCAAATCCACTGCTTCCCAATACCTATCTGCTGCTTCATCGTCGGGGTTAGTCATTTGAGTTAGCATTCGGGACAGAGCCTCTCAGGTTTTAGATATTCTGGAACGCGATATTTTCTATGAAGGTGACAGTTCCGCAAAGTACATATTCTTCCGTTAAATCCTTCAATAGAACAATGCCCTTCAATAAAGTATTCACATTCTTCGTCCTGTTCTCCAGCTATTGGTAAATTTTCCGCCCAAGATACTGAACCAGTATTTCTACAAAGGGGACACATTTTCATTCTCCTTAAAATACTGCCTTTTTTAATCCCATTCCGTCCAACCACAAACCATACAGGTTTCGGTTTCACTTTCTCCACCTCTGCAATAAACCCGCCCCCCACACTTAGGACATTTTCGGAGAATGTAAATCAACCATAAGCGTTTTAACCACTTAAACATTTTCATTCTCCTTTTCAAAATACCCCGGCGGGCAGGATTCATCACCACATCGTTAGGCTTCGACGCCCGGATTAGCACCTGCTTGGCTGGGTCAGCAGCCTACTTGCCTCCCAGTCTCAGATTGGCCTTGCGAGCCGCCACCGGCATTGTCATTTAGAACGGTAAATCACTACCTTCGGTTTCTAATTTAGGCTCATCCTTCTTGGCTTCTAAACTGCCAACAAAGTGAAAACCACTTACTCGCAGGTAAAGATTTGCTTTACCTTGTACCAAAGTACCTTCTACAATAATAGGTTTTCCCTTTGTAAAGTATTTCATAATTGTTTCACCCAATTTTTCATTGGCTACACAATTTACAAAGGTAGTTACTTTCTTCTCTGCCTTGCCGTAATTATGAGCCACAGAAAAGGTTACAAACTTACCACTTGCACTTGACCTTGTTTCAGGGTCGGCTGTTAAACAGCCTTGAAGAATTGTTGTGTTCAACATACTTATCTCCTATCTTTTCTTAAATATGTTTATTCATCATCATCAACGGGGTACATTTTTACTCCCCAGTAATCTTTAAGATGGTCAAGACATTCATCTCTATCTGATGCTTCTACAAAAGCAGCAATTATTTCACCTCTGTACTTAATTTTGTACTTCATTTTGCTCCTTTATACTACACGGTGATTGACAAATTATGCCACAGGTAGCAGCAAATCTAATACAACTATCAATATATGCTGCCATTTCTTCTCGCCTCAATTCACTTTTTCCCATTATAAACTCGTGGGATGTGCCCTTAAATTTGGTCAAAAACTCATATTTCAAAATCTTATCTATTTCATCTACAGTATAACCTAACTCAGCAGCCAGAGGTTCATACACACAAGCATAAAGATACCTGTACTGTTCAAGGGTAACATTGCTATCCTGTTTCATTACCAGAACAACTACAGTGTCGTCTTCCTTGAATTTGGTGGAAGTGTACTCGTCAAGCATCTGTCGGGTTTGGACAGATAAAGTGAGTTTGCCTGCTTTAATTGTGCCATAAAATCTGTTAATTAGTTGTCACCTTAAAATTAGTATAAGCAAATTCACTGTTTGCGTCTACAGGCAGATAATCCGTACAATCATTATTACAGTTTTTCTCGTTAGCTGGAGTTATTGGCATTATTGTAAGCTCAAACCAACTGGATTGTTCCCTTGTGTTGTTTTTAGCCCAACACTCAGGGCCGTGATTATTGATATAGCACTTACATTTTGAGCAATATATTTTCATCTTATTTAGCCCCAATTAGTTTTACTATAATCAAGACAATATCTACGATAGCTCTTAGGCCGAGCCAACTAACAATCACAAAGTCGATATTACTCAATCTCATCAATGTCTCCTATTTCTTCACAACGTTCACAATAATAAATACAATCCATCGGCGGATATTGCACCAACATTTCTTTACCGCAGTAATCACACAAAACCGTAAATGTCTTGTTCATTACAAACTCCTCAAAGCAATCTGCCTTTTTCCAACCTTGCACAACGGGCTTTACCATCTGTATTATATGGTACAACTACGTCAGCTAAATCTTCCCAGTGTAGGTACATTCTTCTAATGCGTGTTTCTCCATTTGGAGTAATGTTATAATTATTTTTAATCCAGTCAACCGTCCCAAAATTAACACCACAACCACAATTTTGACTACGCAGAGGGTTTGGAATTTCTGTGATAAATTTGGAGTTTTTCCAACAATTCGGCGGTTGATATATAGGATTTCCCTCAGCCTTATATACAATATAACCCTTTTTATTAAACTTAAATTTTTGTTTTAACCATTCGGAAGCTATTAACAATCCTTTGCTTTGACTTAGGTTTGCATCAGATAGGTTTGCATCAGATAGGTTTGCACCAGTTAGTTTTGCACCAGATAGGTTTGCACCAGATAGGTTTGCACCAGTTAGTTTTGCACCAGATAGGTTTGCACCAGATAGGTTTGCATCAGATAGGTTTGCATCAGTTAGTTTTGCACCAGATAGGTTTGCATCAGATAGGTTTGCACCAGATAGGTTTGCACCAGTTAGTTTTGCATCAGATAGGTTTGCACCATATAGGTTTGCACCAGTTAGTTTTGCACCATATAGGTTTGCATCAGTTAGTTTTGCATCAGATAGGTTTGCATCAGTTAGTTTTGCACCAGATAGGTTTGCACCAGATAGGTTTGCATCAGATAGGTTTGCATCAGTTAGTTTTGCACCAGATAGGTTTGCATCAGATAGGTTTGCACCAGTTAGTTTTGCACCAGTTAGTTTTGCATAAGGTTCAATTTTGTAACCATTCACTAACATATTTATTCTCCTTTATTTTGTTTGCAAAAGTTAGCGACTTGACAGTAGCTTTGGCATCTTATACAAGCACCTTTTCTTTGCTCATTATTTAACCCTTAAGTTATATTATAGGATTAATGTTTGGTGGCAGTTATCCATATTATAATTTATGAATCCCTGGTCAAATTTGACTAACACTAATCCTATAAATCCTTTTGCTTGCAGAAATTAGCAACTTGGCAATAACTTTGACACCTTATACAAGCACCTTTTCTTTGTTCAAGATATAGTTCTTCACCCTTCTTGGCATTATTCAACATCCATTTTTCAGCATCTTCTTTAGTAAAAGGCGTCTTTTCGCCATCAAGATAACTATTACAAGCTACTGCCGACTTTCTACCCTTCTTCATTACAGCCCAAGTTTCAGGTCGCCGCCAACGCTCCTCGTCCGTACAAAGCATAACACATTTTTGGTGTTCTGCCAAACGAAATCTTACAAATTCGTCAATTTTATTTAGAGGCCATAAGGGTATATCCACAGACTGAAACGGTATTGCGGGATAATCTGCCTGTACTGCCTTTGACGTTTGCCAGTCCCGTAAGAAAGCATTTATTTTTAGTCCCTTAATATGTATTCCGTTCTTTTCAGCAAGCCAAGCGTACACGTTTAACTGTTGCTCCCATTCGGATTTAACTCCGAGTAAAAATGAATAAACACTTGTGCATTTATAGTCTGCAATAATACCCGTTTCTCGTATATCAAAAGTGTCCACAATTCCAACGACAGTTATACCATCTATTACTAATTCTAATTTACGGTTTGGAGGTGTAATATCCTTAGATGGGTTATATTTATCAGCCAGAAGGTGAACAGATTCGCCCAAAACAGCCCACAATCTTGTTGACGCATCTACTTTTATTGCATCCCAATTAACCATTGTCAAATTTCTAATCTGTACGGGGCCTATTAAAGATGTAACCCCTATTCTTTTAGGCTCTGGTTTGTGTTGTGGAGTAGCACACATTCTGTAAATAGAGTCCGGTAACTGGTGACAATTAGTATATTCCATTATTTAATCCTTTAATAGGTATCGTATAGCTGCATTTAATATATCGGGATTGTCAAATATCATACTTAGTCTCCTTTGTCTTTAGGTTCTTTGTCAATAAAAGTCTCAATAAAACGATTAAGATATTCACGTTCTCTGGATTCTGAGAGGCTGAGCGGGCCAAGATAATATACCGGCAGCCATTTTCGTAGCATATCTCCGTGTGTGGCAACATCATTTTCTGTTAGTGTTAGCATAATTTATTTCACCAGTTTGGTTTTCCGTAGTAGTTGATTTCGTACTTAAAATCTTTTATACCCCAATATATACAATTTGGTTTATCCCTTGCTAAATCAACGGCACAAGCACCAAGACAGTCACCCGTACCGTCTAAATCGTAATGCTTGCAAAATCTACACCATATCTCAAGTGCCGACGCCTTATCCATAAATCACCCCCGAACCTGCCAAAATTGACTACCAAAAGCCTTGCGTTTCTGGTGTCCTTTTCGCTTTGGACGCAGGCCAGCAATTTTAGTCATAGCCTTGGCTTCACGTTCTGCTTGTTCGTCCAACTTATCAAAATCTCTTGAAGGTTTAATTGTCCACCTCTGAAATGATGTAGCTGTTAGAATCGTGGTCAATTTCTTCCCCGATAATGTCATAAGCTGAAAGCTCACCTGAAAGAACCAACTCAATAGCTTGCTCCTCATTTACAGCTTCAACACGGAAAACTGTGCAGCTGGTAGTCGGGACGAACACCTCAAACCTTTTTAGCTTTGCCTTTTTCTTGCTCATATATCCTCACTTTCCAAAAACAATCTGTGTTCCGTCCCAAAGACAATCGGGACATTCTTTGGCATGCAGGGCTTTGATTTCTGGTAGATTATCCTGTACTGCCTTATCATAGGCGGCATACACCTTATCGTAGGCAGCATACGCCTTACCGTAGGCATCATACGCCTTATCGTAGGCAGCATACGCCTTATCGTAGGCAGCATACGCCTTACCGTAGGCGGCATACATCTTATCGTAGGCAGCAGACACCTTATCGTAGGCAGCATACGCCTTACCGTAGGCAGCATACGCCTTACCGTAGGCGGCATACATCTTATCGTAGGCAGCAGACACCTTATCGTAGGCAGCATACGCCTTATCGTAGGCGGCAGACGCCTTATCACAGGCGGCAGACGCCTTAATAACTGCTTTCGGTAATTTCCCCTTAACCGGCTGAAATAGCCGCAAACGGGTTTCAATTTCGTCTGCTGGTTTGTGGTTTCTGATATAGTCCGCCCGTTCATCGTAACTGTAACAGTATGCCATCAGTCTATTGTGGTATACGTGCCAAAACATACCTGTCTGTTTCATTTTACACCTCACTTTCTTGCCCAAGTTAAGTAGTAAGCAACCGTCAAAAATATCAACAAAATTACAGCAGCTTCTAAATTATCCATAAAATACCTCAGAGTATTGGCAAATTGGCCAGATAATTTTCCTCAATAACTTATGGGTTTGGTAGCTCGGCGAGAACCTTATTGTCCAATAATAACCTGAATCTCGCATAAGGATTTATAGCAATTTGTTGCCTAATATCAACATCACAGCGAAAATAATCCCAAGCCTTTTGACACTTTTTGGTTTTCTTTACTGTCTGCCAATGAATACCATCCGGTGCAAATTGTGTGTAATACATAAATTATCCCCCGTTTTGATACTGGCTTTTTCTGAGTAGATAATCCTTGTAGGTAAAACGCTTCACGGTTACAGGGTTATATCCTATCTGTCGCAATTCTCGTTTCAGCTTTATAAATTCCTTCGGAGTCGCAGGCCTTGTCCTATTGACAATACCAGGAGAAGATACTCCGTGTTGTCCGGGGTGCATATATGATTCACATAGACAACCATCTACACTTGCGGCAATTTGCGGAAATAATGCAATTACGTCGCCATCTGGCCATTTTCTGAAGATTACCTTATCCATTTTGCTTCTCCTACCTAAATAAAACAATTAGTCGTTGGATAAAGTTTGTTATCTCGTCTAAACCTATTGTAGCCAGACAAAGACCTGTCAATATACCATAAATGTAACGCATTAGGTGATTTCCTTAATCTTTTTCGTAACTAAGTGCCAAAGTTAAAGCAGCTTCATCATAAACCTTGTCCCACTTGATTTTGCGGTTAAAACACCTACCACCGCCAATACATTCAGAAAACTCGGCTTTTTCGCTTTCGTCTGCATCGTTAGGCAGTTCTGAATTAAATATCTCAGCTATTTCGCAGCCGTTGTCATAGTAAGACAGGTCAAAAAAGGCTTCGTCTCCGTCCATATCAATAACCTTGTGAACATAGTCATCTAAACTTTGTTCGGTATCACCAGATTCTACAGCCTCTTGCCATAAATCTCTAAACTGCTCTTTGGCATTATCAAAATCCATCCGTTCCTCTTTTTCGGCTTCTGAAACAGGACGAAAAACAGAACCTACTGCTCCACTATGTTCTCCGTCCTCAAAATCCCCATCCTCAAAAACGCAATCCAGCCAGTAATAATCACCCTCAGTGGTTCTGCCGACTAACTTATTGACTTTTTGTTCTGACATTTTGTTCCCCCTTTTGCTCTGCTCTAAACAACCTTAATGTTAAAACTCCCATCAGTCTGATAATAGAATCGTGTTCTACTCCTGTTTGAGCAGTTTCAAGTCTTTGCTCCAGATTTTGTAAAATTGCTGTAATAATATCTTGTTCTGTGCGAGCTGTGCGAGCCATCTTATTCTCCTTTTCTTCCGCATCTTTCAGCTATGACATTGTTGTACCCACAAGTCATCCGCCACTTAGCTAAAACGTCTGGTAATTCTGCTTCCATACACCAGTCAACAGCCCGATAGTCTTTATCGCCCGTGTCTTTTATCAGTATCTCAAAAATACTGCACCTGCTTTCTTAATCGCCTGTTTCTTCAATATAACAGCAATTATATGCAGCTTCTTTACCAAGACGGGGATTGCCACATTCAGGACAGGCATACGCAATAAAATCACTTGCTGTTCCTGTTGATGAGCTGTATGCTTCACTAACTACATCGTGCACAGCTAATTGGCTGCCCATATTAGCAAGTCTATCTGCTATTGTCATAGCTTTTGCACCGCCAAAGTGCACATCACATCGGGCAATTCTTGCCAGTTTTGCCAATGCTCTTTCGCCTCTGTCATAAAGTTTATCTGGACTTAGTTCTTGTAAGTGATTCATCTTACACCGCCTTTACTTTTACCACAAACAGATTGTAATCCAAAGTGCTAACAACCAAATCTCAAACGGCAATCCCGTATATTTCAGTATTGTTCTCACAATCAAAGCATACACTATAACACAGAAAAGCAAAATGAAAAAAAATCTTTTTTCTAAAGTTTTATCTGCGAATTGCCGAAAAGAGGGTATGAGTCCAATAACAGAAAAACTAATCGAGGAAGCCGTAGCCGTCTTATGGTGTCAAAAACAAGTACTCTCAATTATGGACGACTTGTTGTTAGAGGTTATCTTTGAAACAGATACGTCCGATAATGCAATTTGAAAAAAAATCTTGATTTTTACTTGACTTTCAGATTCTATCTGTTATACTATAGTTAGTGATACAATTAGAAGCTCATTTACAAGTCAATAGTGAAAAGGAGACAAAATGGAAACATTAGCTAAAATGTGCTCAGAATGCCTGCCGTATATTGCAGGTGGTTGTGATGGCAAGGAGCAATCTCAGGTCAAAGGTGGTAAGAAGCCTTGCAACAAGTATGTGTTTGCAACGGACGAATTACTCGGCCAGCTCGATAATGAGCCAGAACCGACAGATGAACAACTTGAAGCCACTGAACCTGTCCAAGTATCTGAAAACCTTGTGGCTGAATTGGCCGATGTATTAGCTGAACCACAAGCCGAGCCAGTTAAGACCAAAACCCGCAGCACGGCGTTTGGTTCAAAGCCGATTGAGATGAAACAAGCAGACTTTCAGCGGCTTTCGGCGGCTCGATGCAACAAGGCAATCGCGGCGATTAAGCTGTTAGGCAATCTCAATAACAGATATGCCTATGACTATGCCGATGCGGATGTAAAGGCTTTACGGACAACGCTTGAGAACACAGTCAAGGATGTTTTTGGACAGTTTTAAGAAAACTTAGTCAATTCTAAAGGAGAAGCACAATGAGCAAAACACCCTTATATTTACGGGACTTAAAGCCGGAATATCAACAGGACTGGATTAGGCAGATTAAGGTTAATCCCGAATTAGCGATGGCTCTGGCGGCTGAAGAGGACATTATCGTTGGTTATTACATCGACAAGCCGAAAGCCGTTTGAACCACAAGCAAGCAAAAAAACCCTGCGAAAGCGGGGTTTTTATTTTATCAAAATGGCAGAATTATCGGACTATTGTAATTGTATCAGTCTATTAGAAACGTACAGTTTCAGACGCAAATAAGTAACTTTAGGCAAGTTTTGGCAAGGTATTGAACGCAGGAATCAAGAATAATCGTGCTTATCAGAACAGAATCGCCAGTGTAATCCCGATACGTAACAGAGACAGCATAGAGAATAACAAGGTATTAAGACTATAACAAGGATATTGATAACGTGCTGATATTATTGAAACAAAGTGATGATACAGCCAATTCCAGCAATATCGTGTTTTCTGTGCAAATATCAAGGTTATCTTGTTACTCTATCACTATACAGTAAAAGGAATACACGGGCGTTTTGTTAGCTAATTGCACCTATCACCACGTGCAAAACAGGGCGTCCAGCGTTTGATTACAGCCCCGATATACTCACAAAGGCTACCATTTCACCCTCAGATATACTGTTTACACACCCAAAAGCCTAATAGACAGCACCTATTAGACATAGTCCCATAACAAAGGCAAAACTACAAAACCGCCAGGCAAAACACTTTTAGTTACGATGCTCATAATAGCTATTGATGCACTATGTAGCTAAATAAATGCTAAGTGTTGATGACTAATGGACTTATGCCCGATAACGGAGGGGGTGGTAGCCCGCGACATTCTTTGTCCGCCGTACGGAGGTATGTCAGCTACAAATTTTTACAAAATTTCACCCCAATAAACCTAACATCTAATTATAGGACTTTACTTAATGGGGTATCTGCCCGTGCTGAGACCTGCAACACAATCAATAATGTGATAAGCAAGCCAACTGAATAACATTATATTTAGACCAAGTATAAACAGCCTACCCCACCAACAAGAAGCAAGAAGTTTCCAATCAGTCCTATACCTATAGTCAGTTTTTATTGTATTTCTCATAACAATTTCTCCAATACCCTAACTGCACCTTCTGTGGCATCTAAATCCTCATCTACATCACGAATATAGTTGGGAACAGCCTCTACGAGCATCTTTGAAAGAAACAGATGAAGTACTTCGTGTTTGGCACATTGTTCAGGAGAATTGTAACCAAGTTCTTTACCATCAGGTATTAAACTGTTAAACTCAGCTACAGCAACCCTGCCGTCAACATTGGTGGTAAGACAGGCATAAGAATCCTCCTGTTCAGTGTGTGCAAAGGAAACACTAATATCCCTTAAATTTAATAGGTCTTGCCAATGCCGAAAACAGTTGACAAATCTCTTAAAGTCACTTTTTGTCGTCTTCATAGTTTCCCAACCTAAAATGTTCAACGGTAACATCTACCACAAACTGTTGACCACCAGACATAACCAGCATTGCCTTACTAACTCCAATGGGAATACCCTTCATATCCACTGTATCCCCCTTGATGAATACAGGTATTACAGCCGTAATGTGGTCTGGGTTTATCAATACATCTTCAAATGTGTCTTTACATAGTGCTTTGATTGAAATCATTGTTTTCACTCCTAATTTTTGGTAAATGACATCTCTTAAATTTCTTCCCTGACCCACAAGGGCAAGGTTGATTGCGTCCTGTCTTTGGTACAATTATCTTCTGCTTCTGTATAAATTCTTTAATATCAATCATTTTCTTACGTTTTCTCCAAACTTTTTATGATACTTTCTGAGATGTCCAAGATACAATCCGAAGTAAGTGCCTATAGCTCCGCCAAGAGCATAAGCAACTGCACACAAAGGATTACTCTCAATATGACTTATGGTATAACCAAAACAGTTTAACCATATCATCACCTCAATAAAATAGATTACTGACGATTGTATTTTAAGATTCCGAGCAATGAAAGTTACTCTCAAGGTCTCAAGGGAAATCTCCCCAATTTTAACGAATAGGATAATCAATGGGATTATAAGACTATGACTTAGCATCATTTTCCTTGTTTCTACTCCAAGTTTTACTCAACTGTATTTATTCATTGTATCCAAGTTGTGTCATTAGTCGGAGTTCATCTTTTGCTGATAGGGTTCTACCAGACCGAAACATCTCATTTTCTTTTCTCAGTCGTTTGTTTTCAACTTGGAGTTTATAAATTTCATCAATAAGTGGCTCGGTAAATTTACATCTGCAAAAATCTGCTATTTCTTGAAAAGTCTGTCCTGCTGCACATTTATCTGGCATTTTCATTTTCCTTATTAAGGTTTGGCCGTGTGGTAATTATCTCCTATACCAACATCGGCAACTAATGGAATACACAACTTAACAGCAGTCTCCATACATTCCTTTATGGCTTTGGCTGCTTCACTGGCATATTGTTCATTAACTTCACATACAATTTCATCGTGTACTATCAAACACATCTTTAACTGCCAATCAGGGTATGTTGTTTTAAGGGCCAGAACCTTGATAGCTGCCAGACGTATCATATCTGCTGAATAACCCTGAATCTTGAAATTAAAGGCTTGGCGGATAGCCCTGTTACTAAAATCAGGAAATCTTCGATAACGTCCAACAAGGTTGCGTACATAATGTTTTGTCTTTAATTCATCAATAGTTTTCTGGATAGCCGCTTTGACTCCTGGATACAACTTAAAGAAACCATCAATATAACTCTGAGCCTTCGTTTCTGAGATATTTAAGGTGGCAGACACCCCCATCGCAGTAGTCCCATAAACTATGGGAAATACAACACCATTCTTGATATTATCACGTTCTACTTTGAATTTATTCTTATAGGACTCATAATCTGGGTGTGAATCATAAAGTGATTCTTCTGGTACACCGAGTTTCATCACACTGTTGGCAGTAGTAAAGTGAATATCTTTGCCCTTATCAAAGTCGTGGATAAGTCCAGGGTCTTTAGTTACTTCTGTCAAACCTCTTAATTCCTGTCCTGAGTAATCTGCAACCACTAATTTTTTACCAAGTGCGGCTACAAAACATTCGCGGATATTTGCACCAACGCTTTTCTTGTTTTTGGGTAACTGTTGCATATTGGGATTACTACAACTAAGTCTGCCAGTAACCGTACCAGTATTGTTAAAAGAGGGATGAATCCTCAAGTCTCTACAAACGTGGTTGGGCAACTTATCCACAAAACCATTTAGAAGTTTAGTGACAGTTTTGTATAACATCAGAGTATCAATGAATTTATGTTTACCTGATAACTTTAATAGAGTCTTTTTACCAACGGACAATTTGCCATCTTTATTCAAAGGTATATCAATACCTAATTTCGTTATAACTTTTACTAATTGTGGTGAGCTTCTAAAATTCACGGGTGAAAGATAAATAGAGTCTCCAAATAATGTTTTCTGAACAGTATGTTCTCTACCAAGACAAGCTAACATTTTGATTTCGTAGTTTAACCATAGTTCTTGTAAGCGATTACGAATATCTCCAAGCCTCTGCAAATCTAACGTAAGTCCTGACATCTCTAACTCAGTCAGTACAAACTGGAAGGGCATCTCAATTTTGAAGAATAAGTCCAATAATCCTAACTGTTTTAATTTAACACCTAAGATTTCGTGAAGTTGCCACGTCCAGATACTATCTGTAATGGCATAGTCATAAAATTTTTGTGAACTGTAACCACAATCTTTAACATCAGTCCATTTCTTAATATCGTTTGTCAATTTGTATCTGAAAGCAGATTCTTTCAAGCCAGATGAACCATTTTCATCAATAAGGTGCAAAGCAGTCATCGTATCAAAAATATTACGTGTAATGACTGTATCAAATATATTTCTTATAATACCAGAACGTATTAGAGTTTTCAAGTCATAAGGGAAGTTCTGAGCAACCAGTTTTTTGATTTTACTGAAAACATATCGTAAGTAGTCTATACTATCACGAGTTAGACCTGAACTATTGAAGTCATAATAACAAGCCTCGACTCCGTTACAAAAGGAAATACCTACCGGACGGGCCAAATCCCAATCCAAACCATCTTGAGATTCAGTATCAAAAGATACCTTGTCAAATTGACCACTGGCAATCAATGGCTCTACCCAAATCTTGAATCCGTCTAAAGTTGTGATGAAGGTTTTGTTCATTTCCAAATCCTGACAATTTTCAAGTTCTGTAAAGTATCCTGACCAAAACGGTCGGGTGGAAGAATCCAGGGATGTCTAACCCGTCTCCACAACCTGTTAGTAGCCTTCTTGAGTTTAATAAAACGCCCTGCTGCCTCTGGAAATTGAATTTTGAATTGTCGAAATATGCGATTAACCTGACGTTCCGATAAACCCATAACCATTGCTGATTCGTGTTGATTAAAACCATATTCCAGGGGGTTCATCAACTTTAGAAGCTCACGTTGTCTTTCAGTTAGTTTATCTATTGTTTCTGTTGCCACACTTAAAGTATAACCCAGAAAATAAAATGTGCAAATTAAATCTTGAAAATTATGAAAATACTTGTTATAAGACCTTTAGATGTCTTATTTGTGCCCTAACTTATATACAGGGTATAAAATATGGGGGGAGGATAGGGGGGACAAGAACGATAGGGTCAACCTTCGATAGGTGAATAGTGTTATCTCTTACAGTTACACAGGAGTTGTAGTAGTATCTCTGATATATGTTAGGTTACATAGAGTATAGTGTATTACTCCTGTGATTGTGATAGATTATCATAATTGATAAGTAATGACGATGTCGTATTTTTACCCTATATTATGAGGGGAGTATGTTTGTGATTAACTATGAGAAATGAACAAATACCAATAAGGTCAAGTAAAGACGAGATTTTTGACTCAGCTTGGTCAGATGAGAAGAAAGCGGCTGTGCGGAAAGCCTATAGGGATTTTTTCCATAAACTACCACGCAAGACCCGTTCTGAATTGGGTAAGTTGCTGCAATAATGGCTAAAATCAAGGAAAAAGCTGAGTTTAACAGTAGTTTCATAGATGTTGCCCAGAAACTTGCAGCATCGGGGGCAACCGATACTGATATAGCTTTTCTGTTGGGCACGTCCAAAAGAGGTTTACGCAACTGGAAGAAAGAGAATCCTGAGTTCAAGAAGGCTCTCAATAGGGGTAGGGAGTTATCCTTAGCCTATCTTATTGCTCAAGGCATACGTGCGGCTGCGGGTTACGATTACACTGAAACCACCACAAAAGAGAAGAAGGTGTTATCGGACGGTGTACTGGTAGATTTACCTGTTGAAACTGTCACAAGACATAGACACCAGCCAACGGACGCTAAGTTACTTATGTTCTTGGTTGCTGCTTTAGACCGTCAGTTGGGCGGCTCTAACTGGTTATCACAACACAAGATAGAGATTGATGACAAGAAAAACATCAATATCCACTTGACGGGTGAGGTTATCAGTAATCAGATTGACGAACTTGCTGGAAGATTGAGTAAATTGATACCATCTCAAGAAGTTCCCCAACTAACTGAGGCTACTTTTGAACCTAAAGTTTGAAACTCCTGATGATTTTTTCAGGGCAATACCTCTTGACCCTGTGCAGAATATAGTTTTTCGCAAGGAATTGCATCAACTTTTGTTCAAGGACGAGAAACTTAGAAAAGTCTATTTGGAAATGTCCTGGGTTAAACCCCAGATTTTATTTAACTCTGCGTTTTTTACGTATAACCCCAGAAAACCAATAGGTTTGCGTAATGTACCTTTTATTCTACGGCCACAACAGGTTGAAATTATAGATATTGTCAAGGAAGCTATCGACAAGGGACATAACTTGGTGGTCAATAAGAACCGTGATGAAGGTGCAACCGAGTTACTGTGCAAATTGGCAATGATTTATTGGTTGTTGAGTCCTGAGACTAATATTCTGGTTGGTTCTCGTAAAGAGGAGTATGTTGACAAGGCTACTGAATTAGTGGATGGTCGTTTAACAGGAGACCATAAGTGTTTATTTCACAAGTTGTTATATACACTATATACTTTACCAAAATATCTAATACCAGAGTTTAACAAAACACACCTACAGTTACATAATCTGCTTAACAGTTCGGCAGTCAAGGGAGAATCAACAAACGAAAGTTTTGGTGCAGGAGACCGAGCTACTTTTGTAATAGTTGATGAATTAGGACGTATTGAACCTACTATTGCTCAGTCTATTGTTGAGAATATCAACGATGTTTCTGATTGTTGTATCTTCAACTCAACACATTGGAATTATGGTGCGGCACACCCCTTCAATAATCTGATTTGTGAAGGAAAGACCAAAGTTGCTGTGCTGGGGTGGGAGTTTAACCCTGAGAAGAGTGTAGGTTTGTATCGCTCATCTAAACGGGGTATTGTAGAAATAAAAGACATCAGTTATTTCAAACAAACGTGGCCTGGTGTTTTCGATAGCTACAAAGAACTTGAGCCTATAAATATAAACGAGATTGACTGGAAGGGTCAGAAACCTTATCGTCTTGTGGCTGATGGCGGCGAAGGCAACTTTAACAGTTGGAGAAGTTGTTGGTTTGACAAAGAAGAAAAAAGACGTAGCCAACGTGATATAGCTCAAAACATACTTAGAATCCCTGCGGGGTCAAGTGATATGTTTTTTGATTATGCACTATTGGCTAAGATTAAGAACAGTTGGTTAAAACCTCCTGATATTCAAGGCAAAGTAAAATATAAATTAACAGAAGATTGTCGAATCGACAAAGTTACATTTGAGACTATAGCAAGTCCAAACGCTTTGAAATGGTGGGGGAAA
>Ga0315284_10002995_pt1 | contig 24067 bp, 17 predicted proteins | sample YL17G09_16_MG_FD_203696 | JGI IMG/M metagenome (GOLD analysis project Ga0315284, IMG submission 203696) | Sediment microbial communities from Yellowstone Lake, YNP, Wyoming, USA - YL17G09_16 | ecosystem: Environmental > Aquatic > Freshwater > Lake > Sediment | place: USA: Wyoming | collected...
CATCCTTCGGTGATGGAGTCTCGCGCAAGAAGCACGAAGTGCATTTCAGCCGGCCAGGCGCCGGTCACGGCGTGGTCCGAACATGCTGTTCGAAGAACTGCCAGACCTCCGTTGCGGCGTCGATGTCGCGGTTCTTCTGCGTCGCCGGGAACGGATCCGGTCCGGGCGGGCAGTGGCCGGCGCCCTCAACGCGATAGAGAACGACGTCGTTTCCGCTGGCGCCGCCGTCGAACCGAAAGACGCGGACTGTCGAATTGTCCGAGGGCACGATGTCGGGGAGATCTGTCACGGTGGGCGTGACGGACGCGCCGTTCGCGAGCACCCAGAAAGCCACCGTGGCCGCCGTTGAGCGGACGCTGCCGCGCTCGCAACTCGGGCCGGCCACGCAGCCGCCGTTGTAGGGCACTACCGCGTCCTCCGTCCCGTTCATGATGAGGATGGGAAGAGGATCCGCGTCGAACGCGCACTCCGAGGGATCGGAGAGGTTGGCGATGATAGCTGCCGCGGCGGCGAACCGCTCGCCCGACTGCATCGCGAGGCGATACGTCATCATCCCGCCGTTCGAGGCGCCCGTGACGTAGATGCGTTGGGGGTCCGTGGCGAAGCGCCCCTCGACGACATCGATCACGTGGCCGATGAAGCCGACGTCGTCCTCGCTGGACACGGAGTCGACGTTGTCGATGTCGACGCGGCAGTCGTTCCAGTGGTGGCCCGCGGGATTGCCTGGATCCGGTCGCCCCTCGGGCAGAACGAGAAGGAAGCCGTTCGCGTCGGCGAGCGCCTTCCATGAGCGGCCCAGTTCGCTGTTCCAGATCGCGGTCGCGTTGCTGAATCCTCCGTGAAGCAGGAACACGACTGCGGCGGGCTCCGTCAGGCTTGTTGGCGAATACGTCGCGAACGTGCGCTCTAGGCCGTCCCATGTGAGATTCTCGAAGCGCAGAGTGGGGACATTGGGGCCGGGGGGCTCGACGAACGCGCAGGACACGAGGAGCGCTGCCCCTCCGGCGCAAGCAAGACCTACCCAGGCCATGCAGAGGACACGAACACAACTCCGTCTCATGGGACCTCCTTCTCGTGCGACAGTGTAGTGTCGGCGCCCGTCTCCGCGAAATCCGGCGACCCGTCTACGTGGCCTCGCGATCCAGCGCGCGTCCGAAGAGCCAGAACGCCAGAGAGAGAAGCACGCACAGGCCCGCGCTCGTCCACACCCACCACGGGAACCCGAGGAGCGAGAGCCGGCCGTCGCCCCACGCCCAGATGTCGTTCGCCGCAGCGAAGAGGGCGAGGAAGACGCCGGCCCAGACGACCCTCGCGCGGCGGCTCAGGGAGCGCCCCAACCGCAGCGGGACGATGCCTCCCCCTCGGCCGACGAGCAGGCTTCCGAGAACGAGCACGAGCGTCGTCCCTGCGACAACCGGCACAACAGGCAGCGTGCCCAGCGTTGGCAACGCCTTCAGATGGTAGGCCACGACGAGACCTTCGCCGACGACGATCGACGCGATGGCTGCCCTAGCGTCGAGCCGGCGCCAATAGATGGCCGCGACGACCGTGGGAAAGAGGACGGCGAGGCCCGTGAACGCTTCGGTCGTGATGTCGAGGAACGTGGCCGGCGGACGGTAGGCAAGGGCCAGACCCGCAAGGCCGAGGAAGACAACGAACGCCCTGCCAACCCAGGCCGGCGGCTCGGCAGTGCGCCCTTGGGCGCCGCTTCGACTCCGAAGACGAGCGGCCAAAGGGCCCCAGACATCGTGCGTGAACATCGACGAGAGCGTGAGAAGCTGCGAGTCCAGGGTCGAGATGATGGCGGCCAGGCCGGCGGAGAGCACGAGGGTTTCCACGAGCGGCGAGGCGAAGGAGTGAAGCACGAGCGGCAAGATCTGGTCGGACGTTGCGCCGTCCGGCAGGACGGGGTAGGCAAGACGCCCGATGACGCCGATGGAGACGGGCAGGAGGAAGAGGAACCCCGTCACGAGCGGGTACAGGGTCGCCGTAACGGAGATCGCTCGCGAACCGCGAGCGGCGTAGAACCGCTGAAACAGCTGGGGAAACATCGGGTCACAGAGAAACCAGAGGATCATGTAGCCGAACCAAACGCCCGGCGTGAGGACGCCGCCCAGTCCCGGCCTGGCGAACAGCGCGGGCCACTCCGCGGCGACCGCGCGGTTAGCGGCTGCGATCCCCCCGAAGTGCCCGGCCACGGTCACGAGGCCGAGAGTCATGAAGACGATCATCATTCCGCCCTGGAAGATGTCGGCCCAGACCTCGCCGCGCAGACCGCCGACGAGGACGTACAGCACGATGACGGCCGTCACGATCGCCGCCCCGGCGTAGTACGGAATGCCGAACATCGACTCGAGCGCGTACCCGGCTGCTCGGGGCTGAAGCGCGAGGTACGGCAGGGTGAACGTCGCCATGACGAGGAAGAAGGCGAGTCGCAGGCCGGCGCTCTTCGTGCGGTGGAAGACGAATTGCGGCGGAGTGACGAGACCGTGCTCCCTGCCCAGTTGTCCGATCGGACGTCCGATGAGCAGGAACGCGAGAGCCATGAACCCCGTTCCGAAGCCCATCACGGGGTAGAACGCGTAGCCCATTCGCCAGCCTGCCCCGGAGAAGCCAAACACGGTGAACGCGCTGAAGTTCGTCGCGGCCATCGTCAGGAAGAGGACCCATCCTGGCAGGGACCGCGAGGCGAGGAAGAAGTCATCGGGGTGCTTGCGAGCGCGCGAGCGCGCCGCGAGGCCAATGCCGAGAAGAGCGACGAGGTAGACGACGACTACCGCCACACGCACTGCCATGCGCACCTCCCAAAGAGAAACGCCACCCAACCTGAGGTTGGATGGCGCATCACTCGAACGAGATGCCATCGCCCATTGACTGCGATGGTTCGGCGCCTGGCATTCCTCGGGCGGAGTATAGGCGGCACGGCGGGAGGCGACAACGGCGGTACGGTCGCGGCATGTCGCGGCACCGCGAGCTTGACGCATTTCAGACGGATACGCAGCTGCACGCGCTGTCTTGACGTCCTCGTTGGCCAAGCACTCCATCTTGGCAAACGGATCGTGCTTCCGTTCCCTCATCCTTCCAGCGCGAATCTGTGGCTCAATCGGTCGGGAAGCCAGGCGCTGCTTCGTCAGACCTTGGAGCTCCTGCGCGACATGCGCGAGGGGGAGTCCCTCTAGCTGCCTTGCCGAGAAGAGCGGGATTCGTTATCACTACGCTCGTGAGAGCTCGAAACGCTTGAGGGAGGATTTGATGTCGTGGAGACGGAGAGAGAGGAAGGAACGGAAGCCGGCCGTCATCGTTCGGCTCGTTCAACGCCTTGGGTGGCAGCCGGGGCGCGTCATGCGTGAGGTCCTCGAGTGGGTTGAGGTTCTCGCGGTCGCCGCGGCGCTGGCCGCCGTCATCATGACCTTCGTCACGGTTCGGATGCATGTCCCTACCGGGTCCATGATTCCGACGATCGACCCGAAGGACTCCTTCTTCGTCGATCGCATCACGTACTACTTCCGCCACCCCAAGCCCGGCGACATCATCGTCTTCCGTCACACCGAGCAGGTCTTCGTTGGGAAGGTGGCCGCAGACTCGCGCGCTGCGCAGGCATCCGTTCCTGCGGGCGCTCACCTCGTGTCCCTCAACCTCGAGTCCGTGTACACCACGGCCTACATCGACGGCCGTCTCGCCACGTGGGCCGATGGTGCAGCGCTCAGCCTCATGACGGCCGACGGCAAGCGCTACGACCTCGGCAAGAAGACGAGCGCGACCAAGACCCTCGCCGACCTCGGGATCGAGACGCGCGAGCAGCGCATGCGGTATGTCAAGCGCCTGATCGCCGTCGGCGGCCAAACGGTTCAGATTCGCGACGGCGCGGTGTACGTCGACGGGAAGAAGCTCGATGCGCCGCAATTCGCCCGCTTCTACTACTCGAGTGATACCCGTTTCCGATTCGCCATCGAGCCGACGCGCGTGCCCGAGGGCTTCTACTTTGTCCTTGGCGACAACTCGCGCGACTCGTTCGACTCGAGGTACTGGGGATTCGTCGACGAGAAAGACACCATCGGAGTGCCGTACCTTCGAGTCTGGCCCGTATCGCGCTTCGGCCCGATGTAGGCGCTCCGATTCGAGTGCGAGTACGGGCGCGCAGTCTGGCGGTGGCGCACATCGTCACCGCGGCAGGGCTTCCGTTCAGGACAACGGCTGGCCGCTGCGAGCGCGGGATTCGAGGCATGTCCACGTGACTCCTCCCGAGGCAGGCTGTGCCTTCCACAGCCGCGCCGAGGACATCGACACAACGAGATCAGCCTCTGGGACCCCCAGAGTGGCTGTGGCCCAGGGGATCTCGTCGGGCACGCGCACCCCGTAGTGACGAAGGCTCCGGACGGTCGGCTTAACCAAGCTCGCGCAGCCGCTGACGACGACGTCCAATGCCTCGACGACGAAGAAGGAGGAGGTGGGGCTGAGCTCGATCGCCCGGGCCCGCTTCCGGCGAACGTCTCCCGCCCTCTACGGGACTACTCTTGAACTCCCTGCCACGGGACTTGCCCGCCGCCCGGGAGAGCCCGGGCGTGCCTGACCAACTGGGGCAGTAGCCCATCGATCGGGGGAGGGTCAGGGCCTTCGACTTGTCTCTATCAATATCATTCCCCGCCTTCGCGAGGCAAATCGCCCGGGTAGTCCACCACGTGCAGATACGAAGACTCGCCAGCGCTCCCCGAGATGGATGCGAGCACGATCGCCTCCTTCCCCTGGTAGAATCCGCGCAGTCCTCCGCTAGTGGTATCCCAGGGCAAGAGCCCCCCGATGAGATTCCACGCGCTTTCCAGTTCGAAGGTTCTCTCGCGCAATCCGATCTTTGACAGCAGACCTGTGACGTACTGGGAAGCCCAGAGCTCGCCGTTGTAGAACTGGAGGCCTGCGATGTGTTCGCCGGGTCTTGCAGCGGCCGATGCCACGGGATCGAGCAGAGCAGCGGAGCGCCTTCATCTGGACATAGGCAGGCTCTCCCGGCTATGGTACGTGTTGCGTGTAGATACCCGTCTCTGTACTACGATGGGCGGTGCGTATCATCTGCCTGAGCTTAGGTTATCCTTGTCTGAGACCGGGCGTGACGGTGTGTGTCTGGCAGGTCCGTTAGGGAGGAAGAGGTATGTCTGCGCGTCTCGAAAACCGTCGATCGCTGAGGACAGCAACCACGCTTGGGCAGCTTGCCCTCGTCATCACGCTGCTCGGCAGCTGCACGTGGTTCATGCCGCCGGAGTCCCCAACCGACGGAGAGCTGACTGCCATCATCAAGGCCTCACCGGCACAGGGGACGGCGCCTCTGGACGTAGTGTTCGATGCATCAGCGAGTTCCGATCCTGTAGGGTCTGGCCTGATCTGCACGTGGTTCTTTGGCGATGGCTCAACAGCAACGGGACCGAGAGTGGCGCATACCTACGAAGCCGGCGGCACCTGTCAGGTACTCCTGATTGCTGAAGATGGCGGCGGCGCCTCCTCGACCGCGTCTGGCACAGTTGAGGTCGCCGCACAGACCGCTCAAATCGAGGACCACAGTGGCCAGACAGATGCCACAGGCGTGGCTACCCTAGCCGTAGGGGATGACGCCGTGACAATCACGGTCGTGTTGCCCGGCATAAGCTCTGTGTCCGCTCTGAAACCGCGCAGCGCCGAGACGGCAGGCATCGGCGTCCGCGTGTACGCGCTGGGGGATACGTTTTGGGTATTCGTATTCGACGACCAGGCCCGTTACGAGCCCGCGATTGAAGTCTGTGACCGCGGTGCCACGACGGCTTCGAGCGCGGTAGCTGCCAAGGCTCTCCTTACTCAAGCGGTTGAGTTGTCCCTCGTGCAGAGTGGTAACGGCGTCTCAGTAGTCATCAGCGGCAAGTTCCTCTACGCAATGGAGGCGCTTGGCCACAACCCGTGCACCCGGGACTTCCCATTCGCCTTCCCTACTTCCGAGGTAGGCGTGCAGGAAGCGCTCGGATTCGGCATGCTCCGCCCAGCGCTTCGCCTGGATTCGGACTCCGCCCCCGAGGGTAACGGAACTCCCTACACCCTCTACATCAGTCCAATCGTTGCACTCGAACTCGGCTTGACAACTGGAATCAGGGGCGTGGCGGTCACTGGGTATGGCCCCAACTTCCTGACGGCCCTAGCACGCCTTCTGACTCCCATATGGCAGAAGGCAGAGTCTGTCGCATTCACCGTGAGAACGCCCGGAACGAGCGGCGCCCCCATCCCGGGTTCCGCCACCCTGGAGAGCTACACCGGAAGCACGGGCCTGACCATACTCGCAGAATCGCAGAATGAGCTCCAGCGCTTCCGATGCAGCGCATCAGGAAGGGTTCTGGAACGTGTCTTGTGGGACTTCGGCGACCGAAGCGAGGGGCAGGGGGCAGGAGTTGAACATGCCTACAACAGGTGTGGCGACTATGACGTCATCGTCACGGCATATGACTCCTACGGCCGCGAACTCCACGGCAATACGGTCGTGACGATCCCATGTGCAATCTGTACCGCTGTGCGGTATGACTGGCGAGCTGCAGCCGAGTACGCAGAGAAGTGGTACAACGGGGTCAACAGCGCTGAGGGGTACAAGCTTCAAACAACGACTGATGGAAAGTCTGCTGATTGTGCCAACTTCGCCTCTCAGTGTCTGATTGCCGGGGACGTCGACCTCACTCGTCAGGGAACTGCGTCGTCTCAGAAGACCATAGTCAGCTCGACGGAACTGAACAACTACCTTGAGGGGGGGGTGAAGGGCGTGCAGATTGCGACTCTGGGCCCGGACGAGGATCCGCCCGCCTGGTTCGGCCCCGGCGATGTGGCAATCTTCCACTACCTACCAGACTGCACGACGGAGTACGACGATGTGACCCCCGCCGCCCCGATAGTCAAGCATACTGTCTTCGCGGTCAGCCGGAACGCGGAAGGCAAAGTAGAATGCGCTGCACACTCGGGCGACCTCTACGGCTGGCCCATTAAGCGGTTCTTTGAGTGGGACCAAAACGAAAGGAAGCCTGTGGAGCTCCGGGGTTCCTGGCACTACTGCACCTACTATCACATTCCCGACTGCTTTTCGTATGACTGCACCTCCACTCCAACACCGACGCTCTTGGACGCTCCGCAGCTTCAGGCGCCGAGCGACGCCGCACCGAGTCAGTCCGTTAGGCCCACCCTTCAATGGTCGCACGTTGCGGGCGCGAGCAAGTACTGGGTTCTACTAGCGACGGACCGTAGCGCCTTGCCAACGGATGTCAACGCCGTGAGTTGCGAAGGCTGCCTGTACAAGAAGGAGTACTCGAGCTCCACGCAGTACGAGATCAAGACCCCGCTAACGGCAGGTACGACCTACTACTGGTGCATCCAGGCGTGCGACCTCTCCGCGGCTCCAATCAAGCAGGGCAAGTACTCCGAGATTCGCTCATTCACGACGCTAGGTGGGGACTGCACGTACACCCTGACCGACTACGAAGAGCCATTCACCAACGCGGGCGGAGGCGGCAGCTTCCGCGTGGAGACGCAGACAGGATGTGCCTGGACAGCATCCTCGGACTCCACGTGGTTGAGTTTCACTGCGTCCGGCAGCCCCGGAAGCGGGCCCGTCTACTACTCAGTGTCAGCATACTCTGGCACCGAACTCCGCACCGGCCGCATCACCGTCCGGGACAAGACCTTCACGGTCACACAGACCGGAACTTCGCCTTGCTCGTACACGCTGTCGTCCTATGTACAGGACTACACAGACTCCGGCTCCCACAGCGCCAACTTCAATGTCACCGCAGGTTCCGGCTGCACATGGAGCCCCGTCGTGTCGACGGGCGCGTCGTCATGGCTCACGGCGACCGCCTCAGGCTTGGCGGGCAGCGGGAGGGTTGACTACGCGATCACCGCGAACGCCACCAGTGTTGTCCGTACCGGGTACATCTACGTTCAGGACAAGACGTTCACCATAACCCAAGCCGCGAAGCCTCCTGTGGTCAAGGAGCTTGACCATCTCGTCGTGAGCGGCCCCAGCATAGTGAATGAGGACACTGTGACTTCCTTCACCTGCACGGCCTACTTCAACGACACGTCGACCCTGGACGTCACCGCGCTGGCCACCTGGACGGAGGACTCGCCGTACACGACGGTGTCCGGAGGGAACCTGACGGTCGTGAGCCTCACCGGCGACAGCGACTGCGTAGTGCGCACAAGCTATACGCACAATGGCATCAACAAATGGGCCTTCAAGGCCGTAGCCCTCAAGGACACTGCCACCGTGCTGGATCGCATTGAGGTGACAGGCCCAACCGTTGTCAATGAGAACAGCTGGGGGGATTTCGCCTGTACGGCGTACTTCAGTAACGGAGACATCAAGGTCGTTACCTCTTCAGCTGTTTGGACCTGTTCCTCTTCATCGTCATGGGTCCCGCTCCCTGCCTCCGTGACAATCACCAATGGCCGCCTCAGTGTCGGTTCTCTGGACTCTGATGCAGATTGTGGTGTGACCGCCAGCTACACATACGGCTCAACCACCAAGTACAGGGGCGAGGCAGTCCACCTACATGACACCACTCCTCCCATCCCGACGGTCCCGTGCGTGTACGAGGTTGGGCCAACTGCGCCTCGGGTGGCTGGATCAGGAGGAAGCGGCGTAGTCTGCGTACGGACCGCAGCCGGTTGTCTATGGACTGCCGTGACTTCCGATTCGTGGATTCACATCACTACGGGGCGAGACTATTCCGGGAATGGGGATGTGGGGTATACGGTTGACCTGAATCCGGGCGCTGAACGTTCAGGAACGATCACGGCGGCCGGCAAGACATGCACGATCCCGCAGTCACAGGGGCCTGGCTTGCCCCCAGTCGCACGGCTCACCATGTCCGCGCAGGGGAAGACAGCCTACGAGAGCGAGACGTTGAGTCTGACGGTGTCGAGCGGCCAGACGATCAGAGTGCAGCTCTCGGCTGCCCGAAGCAGCGTCGACACGAGCGCCCCAAACGCGTACTGGTCCATCGACGAGGGCCTCGGCTCATTCAACTCTGAGACGTACTGGGACTTCAGCACAGCAGGGACCCATCTGGTCCGTCTCTTCGTCACCAACTCAGATGGCCACACTGGTGCATCAGCTGACGCGCAGGTCGTGATCACGACAGCGCCATAACGATTGCGGTCTTCCGAAAGGACTCGGTACTGACCGACGGGGCACATGTCCTGGGGTGACGGGGTCTATCATCGGATTCTTCTCCTAGTCTGCTCGCGAGGTGACTGGGCGGGAAGCCGACAACTAGCCGCCACGCTGCTGCCTTGGGATGTCCTTCGCCTTCGACCGTAGCACGTGCGTCATGACGGCATGCGTGAGGAACAACACGTTCAGCGCTGCTGCCAGAGCGATGCCGAGCTGTCCAACCCCGGCATACGCGGTCACGGCGAGAGCCGACCCTATGGAAAACACGAGTCCGACGAGCACCGAGAGCGATGCCATTGGATAGAACCTCCCGAGGCTCCTCAACGCATCTCTGTTCTCCGTCTCCCGTCTAGCTTTCACGCACTGGTTCCGATAGGCCAGCCCCGTCACCCCAGCAAATGCGGCCATGCTGTAGAACCACGCAGCGACCATCTCCTGTTGCATTAGGGTGATGCAAGCGAAGAGTGAGAGCCCAAAGAGGAAAGGGATAGTCGAGTCGAAGTGATCTGTGGGCCACACAAAGCAGGCAGTCCCTGTCGCGTACTCGTGCCAGGTCAGTACTATCGCTTGCAGAATGGCTGTGCCCTGAAGCCAATACAGAGCATCTGCCGACACTCCAAAGAGTCGCCCCGGTGCCAGGCTGGCAAGAAGATATCCAAACGCCAACGAGGCAATCATCCCGACAAGCGCGAGGTAGAAGTCCGGGGATGCCCTCTTGGCACCTTCCTTCAGAGGTTGTGACACGCTGCACCTCCCTGCTGCGTCCCGGCTACTGATGGTCGATGGCCCGCACGGCTCCTGCACCTAGTCCTCCTATAAAGCCGGGTGTTCCCACAGATGGCCCGAAGACGCCTTCGCGAGTTTGAGGCCCTGGCAAGCAGCACGACGCAGTTTAAGCCAGCTTGTCCCCAGAAGCGCTTCCGTCAGGTAGTGCGCTATCGAATATGCGTTTCTTCGCATGGCGAAGCCTTGCGGCCCTGGCCGTGGTGACAGCAATGAGGACTGACAGAAATGCCAGAAGAGATGGAGCCATGTACCCCAAGCTCCTCTGACCCGCCATGTAGACCGTCCCCCCGTAGAGGCCAAGACAGACACCCGCCCAGAGCCCTGGAACGATCGCCTTGATCCGGAGAGCCTTCTTCAGCAAGCTGAGTTCGACGTATCCCACAATGGCCTGCCACCGCATGGCAGCCATGCCAAGCTCTTGATTGACGCTCTCCTCAATCACGCGTATCCGTGCGATGTCCACCACAATGTTGTAGTCAAGCTCAAAGCCCACTGCCAGCCCGACGATGATCACAAGCTGGAGGAAGAGTGCTACCCCAAGGCCGCCAATGCCTATCAGTCCGAACCCCGCCATCACGAATCCGAACATTATCGAGACAAGCGCGAAGAACAGCTTCGTGTACTCCAGAGCTTCTGCGGCAAGCTGGCGATACTCCTCAAGGACTACGTCAAGGACTCGCTTCTCAACCATTCCTGGGATTATGGCAGAACGAGAACGCAGTGTGAAGAGCAATCTGACCAAGGACCTCTACCCCGCTCAAATCACGCACCCAATCGGGATCCCACTGGCTGGCTGAGCCGGCAGTTCAAGACCGTCCAAAAGGGTTGGCCTTGGACAGCCGATAAACAGGGCTATACCGGCGCTACTACCCTCTGCGGGACTGCTTTTGAACTCCCGAATGCGGCAACTCTGCAACGATCAGCCAGGGTCGCTCGTTGGATCTGCCGCCTCGCTCACGGACCACACGGAACGCGCCTCACAAGCACGATTAGCTGCACTCTCGCGGCGCCCGTTCCGCCACGGGCTCCCCACCTCGATGTACAGCGTCTAGACTTCGAGATCCCTCAGTCACTCCCTGAGGAAGGGAGAAGCTCATCCGGCAAGAGGAACCGCCACAGCCGGAGCAGTTTCTCATCGCTCGAGACATCAACTAGGCTGATCGACTGTCCCGTGTCGGGAGCCAGCATCGCAACCTTGCCGTTTGCCCAAGATGCCTCAGGAATGCGGCCGCAGCCAAGTCCCGTGTAGCCAAGCGTCTGCCACGAGGGGTCGACTGTCGTCTCGGCAAGTGCCCACAGCCTCTTGTCAGCGGACTGCACTACGGTCCAGTTGTCGGAGAGAAGGTCAAGACACTTGTTTGGGCAGAGGGTCTCTATCTTCGTCTTCCAGTCCGACGTCACCTCGACTAGCCCGAACACGTGTCCCTCGTAGACTCCAATTCGGACTGAGTCCGAGTACCCCATGCTCTGCATCAATGCCACATACAAGACGGCGCCGTCTTCGCAGTCTCCGTTCTGGCGGGCTAGCGTCTCGACGGGAAGCTGCCAGTAGTCTCCAATGTCTCTCGTGTACGGCATGAGTGCCTGGACGAAGTGGAGTGTGTTCGTTGCGATTTCGTAGTAATCCGCGTAGCCACGGTTGATGTCGCGCGCCAGCTGAGCAAGGAACGAATCATCGCCTTTCCAAGTGACGAGATCCGCGAGCTGAGAGTAGGGAAACCCCTTCCTGGCTCTTGGCAGATCGGCCGTCTCGGATCTGCAGAGGAGTCCTGCGGGGATCGTAGCGGACAGAGTCCTCGGTAGCAGTTGGTATGTCCACGTGTATTCCGCTGGTGCCTCGCCAGTAGAGGTCGCGCACGGATCGGCATTCGCTACGCTGGAGCCGCCGGGTGATGTCGACGGAACCGTCGGCGTGGTTGTGGTCGGGTGCACCGGCGTTGTTGTAGTCGTTGGCGTGGTTGTAGTGGGCGGAGCCGGAGTCACCGGACTCGTCCTTGTTGGAGTCGTTGACGGCCCTGTCGTTGTTGTGGACGAAGTCGTTGCGGGCCTTGTCGTGGTCGTCGCCGGCGAAGCTGAAGGTGCACTTTGAGAGGGCAGCACGGATAGCCCTGCAGCCTGGGCGCTTTGCGGCGATTCCGTCAACTCCCCTCGTAGACCGAGAATCTCTCGCAAGTTCCAGAACAGGATGGAGCCATCCTCCAACGCGAAGACGAGCAGTCTCCCGTCTGGGCTAAACTGGATTGAGTGTATCGCGCTCTCGGTGGCCAAAGTGACGACGGAGTCGCCCGTTACGGCATTCCAGAGAGTCAACATCCTATCGACTTCGCCGGCGACGACAACGACGAACTCTGTAGCCAGAAAGCGACTGTCCGGGCTGAATACAAGCCGGGTACTAGTCCCCATCTCCGCTGCAAGGGTCCGGATGAGTCTTCCTGTTCCGGTGTCCCACACCCCTGGGAGTCCCGCGGCAGTATAGGCCGCGACAAGCGCTCCGTCGGGGCTGAAGACAACCTGGGATGAGGATTTTCTGCACGCTCCTTCGAATGATCGGACCAACTTCGCATCACTGACGTCCCACAATCCAAGCTGGCCGGTCCGCGTTTCACAAGCTAGCCACCTGCCATCAGGACTGAATGCGGTGGCATGGAACGCGCACTCCGACGGTTCGTACCTGCCGATGCGGACCTGTGTGAGCACATTCCACAGCTCCAGCGTCCCGTCGTCCAGCGCACAGGCGAGGAGGCGACCATCAGGGCTGAGCGAGATCTGCGCATAGCTTGTTAGTCCATGAATGTAGATGCTTGGTCCAGACCAAAGACCATCCTGGCACCCCCGCAGGTCGATAGTTGGGGCGCCAGACGAAGGCGAGGTGTGTGCCGAGAACACGACGAGGGTCTTCTCATCGGCGCAGAAGCCCACGAGATGGGGTTCGTCACATAGGGCTGTTCCCCTGCCGAGGAATCGCCGCGGACCAAGAGCCCAATACAAGAGGTTGTTGTTACCCGCTGTTGCGGCAATAGTCCCGTCAGGGCTCAGAGCTATCTCGTAAATCCACACGCGTCCTGGCACAACACCAGAGCCGTATTCAGGCACTAGTACAGCGATGGACTCACGGGTCGCAGAGTCCCACACCCTGACCGAGCCGTCGATTGACCCAGACAGGAGAAGCTTCGCGTCGGGGGTAAAGAGAAGGCAGTTCACAGGCCCGGTGTGGGCCGCCGTTGTGCGAGCAAGTTTCTCGGTCGTCGTCTCCCAGAACTGGATGGCCCCATAAGTCATCCCGCAGGCGATATACATCCCGTCGGGACTGAAAGCCGCCGCGCTCGCGTTGGTCACCGTGCGAATTGTGCTTCCCGTCGCTATGTGCCAGACGCGGACCTCTGCGCCGATGCTGCAGGCAACGTATTTGTCATCGGGACTGAAGGTAAGGCCACTGTACACCCAAACGTCGCTGATTGTGCGAAGAAGAGCGCCGGTACTGGCGTCCCAAATCATTATGCCTTCATTATACGAACCGGACGCAAGTAGTCTCCCGTTGTGACTGAATGCCACCGATGTTACTGGACCAGTGTGTCCTTCCAGTGTGCGGCCAATCGTGCCCGCAGCTACATCCCACACCTGCAGCTGTCCATCTGACGAACCGGAGGCAGCGAACCGCGCATCCGGGGAGAAAGCAACGGCTGACACTCTACCGAGGCTCTGGTCCTTGAGTGAGCGAATCTTCTGCCTTGTCTCGAGACTCCACAGCTCTAGGCCGCCGCTTGAGCTGATGGCAAGGATCTTCCCGTCCGCCGTGACGGCTACGGCAGCCTCGTCGCCCGCAGGGGGTCGCAATGTACAAACGAGGACTCCAGTTGTGCCATCCCATAGTCGCACGGCTCCATCACTGGTCCCGGACACAATGAGTCTGTCGCCCGGCCCGCCGAGCGCTAGTCCCTCGAGAGGTCTATCGTGGGCCAGGCTGCGAAGGCACTCGCCAGTGCTTGCGTCCCAGAGTTTCACTGTCCCGTCAGCTGATCCCGTGACGACTCTGCTCCCGTTCTGAGTCCATGTGATTATCTTGACCTCACCTACATGCCCTGCTACGCTGTACGCAAGACACTCGCTGGGCAAGTCCCATACTCGAATCGTCTTGTCCTCGGATCCCGAGGCGAGCAGTCTCCCGTCTCCGCTTATGGCAATTGACCGAATGGGCCCGGCATGCCCCGGGAAGGTACGAATGAGCCCTCCTGATGCGACGTCCCAGCACATGATTCTCGCGTCAACCGAGGCAGAGACAAGCACCTTGCCATCTGGAGTGAACGCAACAGAGCTGACCTCGTCGTCGTGACCCTCAAAGGACCGCACGGGCGTCCCATCAGTCACCCACCAAAGCACGGCTGTGTGATCAGTAGACCCAGACGCAAGATACGTGCCGCTAGGATCGAACGCGACTGACTGGACCGAACCTGTGTGACCAGACAGCGTGTGCACACACGTCCCCGTCGCCACGTCCCAGACCATAATCCTCTTGTCAAGCGATGCTGATGCGAGCAGTCTCCCATCTGAGCTGAACGCTACACAAGTGACGCCCCAAGAGTGGCCCTCCAGAGTTCGGATGTCCTCTCCCGTCGTCGCGTTCCGGAGCCGGATCGTCCCATCAGCTGAGCCAGAAGCAAGCAGCGCTCCGTCATGACTGAAGGCAATTGAGCAGACGGCGTCACTGTGGCCTGGCAAAACCTTGTACGGATTGCTGGGGAACGCAGCCGCGTAGCCAGCGGGGGATCCCACGTTCCATAGCCTAATCACGCCGTCGTCGGATCCCGCGGCAAGGACCATCCCATCTGAGCTGAAGGCTAACGAGCGCACAGGACTTGTCTGACCTTGAAGAGCCCCAGCGAAGCTCCCAGTGCGCATGTCCCAGAGCTTGATGCTTCCGTCAATGGAGCCCGAAGCAAGTTCATGGCTATCGGGGCTAAATGCAGTCGCCCAGACCGGGGCAGTGTTGCCAGTGAGGATGCGAAAGGTCGTTCCCGGGCAGACCGCTAGCGGGATGTCATTCGGGAGCGCAGCGGATACCTCGGCCGAGTTCGCCGTCTCAGCTTTCGAAGCTGCATCCGGCTGCTGTGTGGCAGGTTCTGTCGTGTGCGTGACGGCTGGAGTCGTGACAGCCGTAGGGGGAGTCGGCGTCCCTGTCGTGGCGGCTGCAGGAGGGCTTGCCGGCACTGTCGCGGCAACCGCAGAAGACGTCGGCGGCGGTGTCGCGGGAGTCGGGGGGGGAGGGGTCGGCACTGTCGTGGTAGCCGCAGGGGGCGTCGTTTTTGTCGGCTGCGCAGGCGGCTTGGTCGTGGGCTGAACGGTCGACGTCGCGGCGGACGAGTTCGAGGTCTTGTGGTCCGACGTGCACCCAACGACGACGCAGATGAGCACCAACAGGATCAGAGCTAGGATCCAGACTCTTCGTTTCACTCCTGCCCCCTTGTCCATTTGACACCCGCGGAGAGCCGACGAGTCACTCTACCGGGACATCGACGCGGATGGCAAGGCAGTCGCGAGATGGCGTTCGGTTGCGGTGGTACGGCCCGCCGCGCCCTGCTCCTCACGTCCTCCCGGGCGATGTACGACCGCAGCGAGATGGTCGACAGACTGACCGTTGACCCTGCCCACGCCTCGGACTCTGACCTGATCCCCTAGACCTAGAACCGGTCCACGGGATGGGTCAATCCTCACCAGGTCGGGATCGCGGTGGTTCGGAGCGCCATGAAGTTCAAGAGCGATCAAAGGGTCAGCCACGGAAAGCACATCAACATGGCTCTTCCGGAGCTACTACACCGCGAGGGACTTGAGCCCGAGAGCGGGCTGGAACCCGCAAACGAGAAGGACGGGTGGGCGGCCGCGTGGCCGACAAGCGAGATCAGGGGCGTCATGATGAACGCAGGCGCCACGCGCCAAGCCCGCCCTGGCGAGCTGCGTCTCGGCTCTCTGCCGGCGCTCCTCACGACCCGTCCTCGCGGAACCGCTCTTCGAGCCAGGGATCGCCTCGATCGTGGTAGCCGTGATTCTCCCAGAACCCGCGTGAGAGGTCGCGGCGAAACTCAATGGCGTCGAGGTACTTCGCGCTCTTCCACGCATACAGCGAGGGAATCACGAGTCGAAGCGGGAACCCGTGCTCGGGCGGGAGGACCGCGTCGTTCATGCGCACCGCCACCAGACTGTCCGGGCGCGAGAAGCCATCGTACGGAACACTCGTCGTGTAGCCGTCGCGCCCCCGCGCAAGCACCCACCGTACATCCGCGTCGGGCCGAATGAGCCTGATGAGTACGCTCGTGAGGACGCCCTCCCAGGCGACGGACCTCACGCTCCACGCGGTGACACAGTGGAAGTCGCGCACCACGCGCTCGTGCGGCAACGCTGAGATAGCCGCCCAGGATAGGTCCGCCGGTTGCGCGACGGCGCCGTGAAGACGAAGGCGAAACGTCGCCAGATCCACCGGCGGCACGGCCGCAATGTCATAGACGATCGGACGTTCAACCCACTCTTGCCCCGGGGGAAGCTTTTCCCGCGCCATGATGGACAGGATACGGTCCCGCCGGCGGAGAGCCAACGGCGCGCAGCCCGTTGCGGAGCGTCGCGGTGTCGGCGATGCTCTTCCCATGTCCGAGAACCGTGGGCCGAAAGCGCCGAGGGTTCGCGTCGTCTGCGCGACGTGCGGCGTGGTGCTTCGCCCGCTCGACCTGCGCTGTCCGCACTGCCCGAGCGCTCTTCCACGCACGGAGTACGCCGAGCGGCGCTTCGTCACTCAAGATCGCGGCGACATCTTCCGCTTCGCAGCTTGGCTTCCTTCCGCGGCAACGACCGCGACGCCGATCGGCCCCACAGTGTTCCGCAGCGAGCGGTTGGCCGACGTTCTGGGCATGGCGGACCTGTCGGTCGCATTCAGCGGGTACGCGCCGGAGATCGGGGCATGCAACGCCACGGGGACATTCAAGGACTTCGAGGCGCTGCCCACGCTCCTCTACCTGCGCGAGCACGGGTGCGACCGCATCGTTCTGGCGTCGGCGGGCAACACGGCGCGGGCCTTCGCCTACGCCGGGACCACCCTGGGATTCACGACGACCCTCGTCGTCCCGGAGATAGCGGCCTCCTTGGTGTGGATGCCGATCCCGCCCTCCGACTCCGTCCGGCTGATCGTGCTTGCCGACAGCGGCGACTACGCCGCCGCGATCCGACTCGCGGCCCTCATGGCGGAGCGCTACGGCCTCCACTCGGAAGGCGGCGCGAGGAACGTCGCACGGCGCGACGGCATGGGGACGGCCGTCCTCGAGTACGCGCGTGTCCAGCAACGACTGCCCCGCCACTACGTTCAAGCCGTTGGCAGCGGCACCGGCGGGATCGCCGCCTGGGAAGCGGCCATGCGGCTGCGAGCGAGCGGCTTCGAAGGCCCGCTGCCCCAACTCCACCTGGCGCAGAACGTCCCGTTCACGCCGATCCACGACGCGTGGACGTCGCACCGTCCGATCGAGCCCGATCGAAACGTCGCCGGCCAACTGGAGAGAATCGCGGCCATCTCGGCGCCGGTGCTCGCCCATCGCACGCCTCCCTACGATGTGGGCGGCGGGGTGCGCGACGCGCTCGAGGCCACCGCGGGCCACACGTACGCGGTAACGAACGCCGAAGTCCACGCGGCGCAGAGGCTGTTTGAGGCGTGCGAAGGGGTGCCGATCGGGCCGGAGTCCGGCGCCGCGCTCGCAGCCCTTGGCCAAGGCGTGGCGCGGTCGTGGATCCGCCCCGCAGAGCCGGTTCTCCTCCACGTCACGGGGAACGGAGACGCTCTACTGAAGAGCGACTTCGAGCTCCACCCTGTCCCCGTGTGGCGCCGAGTGTCCGCAACCGACGAGCCGGGTGCCTTGCGAGACCTGGAGAGCGCATTCGCGCCGTAGCTCACCGCTGCTCGCCCACACACCCTGCTCACAGCGGCCGAGTACTCTTGCGCCGCGTGCGGGAGACATCGGTTGTCGAGTCGTGCGTGAGAGCGTTGTACGATCCTCTTCGAATCAAGATGTAGGTGGTTTCGGAGCGACGCGATGCAGCTCGCACTTCTCATCCTCCTGCGCCTCGGCGCCCTGGTCGTCTCGTTCTACATCTTGATCAAGGGACGGGGCGTCGCCGCCGCGTTCAACGTCTCGATCGCGGCCATGTTCGTCAACAACAAGGCGTGGCACGTTGGCTCCTACGTGTACGCCTGAAGGAGAGCTATGCGCCACGACTTCGCGTGGAGGAATCAGACGGACCTTCTCTGGGGCGCCCTATCGAGTGGCGGCGCGTTTCTCGTCGTGCTGGATCCGCACGGAAAGCCGAACCCGATGACGATCGGATGGGGACAGATCGGCATCGTGTGGAGCCGTCCCGTGTTCTCCGTCCTCGTGCGGCAGAGCCGCTACACGCATGAGTGCCTGCAGGCAGCATCGAGCTTCACGGTGAGCGTCCCGGCGCCCGGAACGCTGAAGGATGCGCTCGCGCTCTGCGGAACCAAATCCGGACGCAGCCTCGACAAGTTCCACGCCGCAGGCCTCACGGCAGTGCCGGCGCAGCACGTCGAGACTCCGATCGTCGGCGAGTGCCTGGCGCACTACGAGTGTCGCCTCCTAGCGCGCACCCAGCAGGCCGTTGCACACTTCGCCGATGCCGACATCGTCGAACGCTTTTCCTACAAGGAAGGCAGCACGCACGGCGTGTTCTTCGGCGAGATCCTCGCTTCCTACACAACCCGCGGCCAAGCGAGCTAGCCCTCCGCTGGCCCGGAGCCGGCAACCCGAATTCGTCCGTCCACTTCGACGCGCAACGGGGATTGCCCTCGAATGTACTCCGCAAGGGCGTCGGACAAGAGCCACCCCGTGTCGTAGCGATCCGCCCCCGCCGCGAAGGCCGCGTAGCCGTCACCACCGCCGGCGAGGAAGTCGTTCGTGGCCACGATGAGAGTCTCCTCGGGCAAGAGCGCGCGGTAGGCTCCTGCTTTCGGATCCCAGACCTCAACGAGCCGAACTCGCGCGCCCGCCGCGGCGGCTGGGTCGAACGAGAATCGAAGACCTGAGACCTGCGGGAAGCGGCCGGCGCTGGCCTCCACTTGGCTCACGCCGTTCTCGAGCGCATCGAGCAGCTGGCGACCCGTGAGGGTGACAAGGCTGATCCCGTTCCCGAACGGGAGCACCTCGAGGATCTGCCCCAGGGTCACGGGACCTCGGGGAACGGATGCGCGTACGCCGCCGCCGTTGTGCAGCGCGACGCGCGCCCCCTGCGATGATGTCTTCCACAGCATCGCGTCGGCGATCGCGTCACCCAGGTTCGTCTCCTCGCTGCGCACGCGGGCGCGGTCCCCATCCAGATCGACCTCGCTCGTCCCGACCGGGTCGCGAAGGAGGGCCTCGGCTCTGGCGACATACGGGGCGAGAAGCGCAATGACGGTCTCATCCTCCGGGACCGAGGCCGCGGTGGGGATCAGTTTCCCCGTGGCCTCGACCACCACTCCTCTCGCGTCGAAGACAACATCGAGGCGTCCCAGGGCCTCGCCCCACTCCCCGGCCGTGACGATGACGACCGGATCGCCTCCCGACGACGTGACGAGCGTCGGGTACGGCGTGTCGCCGGCGCCGAGTTGGGTGTGGCTGTGTCCGCCGACGATGACGTCAATGCCGTTCACGGCCGCTGCCAACTCAAGATCGCGCGCGAAGCCAAGGTGCGTGACGGCGACGATCTTGTTCACGCCTTGTCGTTCGAGCATCGCCACGATCGAGCGGGCGCGACGAACGGCCGGCTCGAACGCGACACTCTCGCCTGGACTCGACGCTGTCGCCGTCGTCTCGGTCGTCAGTCCGAAGACGCCGACGATCTCGCCGCCGAAGAGGAAGACGTCGAACGGGCGGATTCTGCCGTCCAGGTCCAGGTCATCCGAAGCGTCAACGTTCGCCGAGACGACGGGGAACGTCGCGGCGTCGATGAATCGCGCGAGCTCCGCGGGGCCAAGATCGAACTCGTGGTTGCCGACCGTCATCGCGTCGTAGCCGAGGGCGTTCATGACCTCGGCGACAACCTCCACACCGCCCACCGTGAACAGGAGACTGCCCTGGAACTGGTCGCCGGCGTCGAGAAGCAGGCTGTGCTCGGCATCCTTTCGCGCGTCCTCTACGAGCGTGGCCAGCCGCGGCGCGCCGCCCTGGCTTGGCTGGTTGCTTCGTGCGAAAGCCCCATAGTGGCTGTGGATGTCGTTCGTGTGAAGGAGGGTCAGCTCAAGCTGCGGCTCCTCATGGGTCCAAAGCCCCGCGCCCCACAGCAACGCCGCCACGACGATCCCGACAAGCACGAGCTTCCAGTTCATGCGCGCTCCTCTCCAACGGCTCCGCCCCATGCGGTCGCCCGCCCGGATGATGACGCCAAGAGCGACGGCCGGTCAACCGGAGGGCGGCAGGTCGGCTCGGCCCGATGCCACGCAGCGACGGGAATCGCGGCACCGAGAGATCGACCTGCCGCCGTGGCCCCATGCGGACGCAGGCCACGTTGGCTCTCGGGAAGATGCGCGTACTGCTTGGGCTTGCGGGCCACCTCACCCCTGAGGCGGCTCTTGTCTGCTACATTCCAGTTCGGCTCGGATGGCGTCGAGCGTCCGGCGATGCGCTGAACCGGGCTTGGCGAACGCTTCGATCCTCTCGCAGGCGTAGTCATCGCAGTGAGCGCAGTTCTCGACGAGGTTCTCGATCCCGCAAGCGCGGATCGCACACACCGCACAGTAGCCGATCTGGCGCCCGGAGGAGCCGAGACAGCCGTCGCACATCGTGTCGTCGGCCGTCATCTCGACGCCAAGTTGCTTGCTCGCCTCCACGGCCATCCTCTCCAGCGCCTCTCGATCGTTCGACTGCGTCGCCTTGTACGCGTCGCACTCCGAACAGACGATCCCGCAGGTCGCGACGATCCGCTCGTCCATGGTCTCCTCACTCCAATCCGTCATGAGATGAAGGTCCGAGAGTAGGGGCACAGGCTGCGCACGTCAACCAGAATGCCGACAGTCCCTCGAACCCAGCGCAGCCTGCGCTTGGCCTGGACTGCCGGAGGCGTCGGCCCAGCCGCAAAGTCAGGCCCCGAGAGGTTGGGAGCTACCTAGCGAACCCACGCGAGGTGCTTGCGCCGGATCTCGGCCGCCGTCTTCCCCAGCCGCGCGTCGTTGCTCGCGAGGAGTTCGGCGACGACGAGCGCCGGATGGGCAACGCGGAGCTCCGTTCCGCTGGCCGGCCGGCCGATGTCGCCGGCAAACGCCTCGCACATCTCCACGTTTCCCTCGGGAGACGGCGCGAGCTGGAACGCACGCTGAACGCGACCCCGCTCCTCCTCGGGGACGTACAAGCGCATAGACCGCGCCTTCGCCGCACCGGTCAGGAGGTCTGCCGCGTACTCCCCGCCCACCGTAATGTGGTCGAGGTCCATCTCCTCTTCGGCCACTTCGATCATGGCGGCGAAGCTCGATCGCCCCGCGGCTCGGTACCGGCCAAGGGTGATCTTCGGCTGCAGCGTGTCGGCGTACGCCCTGACCCACATGTCAAGCAAGCGAGCCCCGTGAACGATCTCGTAGGTCCCCCGTCCCCGTCGTTCGAGGATTCCGTCTTTGACCCATTCGGACACGAGCTTCGAGATCATTCCGAGCGAGACCCCCGTGCTCTCTTCGACGTCACGATACGTCGCCTCGACGAGCGGGCCACACGCGAGCAGCTCGTAGAGCACCTTGGCGCCCTGTTCGCTCATCCAATGCGCCTTCGCGGCACGCACCGCGACGGGTTTCTTGCCAACCGAGTAGACGAACAGCGCTCCGGGCACCTCGACGTAGGCGTTGCCGGCCGAGTCAGCGAACCACACGTGTCGCTTCCGGAGCTTGATGGCCAGGGACTCGGATACGTGGGACGATGCGATGAGTACCGTCCCGCAATCGTGCTCTGACTTCCAGCGCTCGATCTCGCTCTCGACCGTGGCCAGGAGGGAAGGCCGAAGCGTCGGCCACGCGGAGACGAAGAACTCGATCTCCCGGCGATCGGGGAGCGTGAGGCAATACACGGCGTCCGGTCCCCCGGCGCCAAGCTTCTTCTTCAGCTTGCCGAGCGAGACTCCTCTCCCGAGGAGGCCTCGGAGGAGCGCCATGCTCTCGTTCAGAAGGTCGTCGTGCCTGTCGATGTTCACCATGGGGTGCCGTTCACGTTACGTGAACATAGTCTATGCATGAACAAAGCGTTTGTCAACGCCGAGCCAGACTACGCCCTAGGAATCCGGTAGGTCCGTACGGAAGATCCCTGCAGCCTCCGCTCTACGCTCGGCGAGATGTCTCCGCCACCGAGCGCCCATGCATCGCGGCGCTCAGCTTATAGCGAGCCAGCTGCGTTCCGAAGTACTCCGTCACGCGATCGAACCGCATTCCGAGCTTCTCGATGACGCGGCGCGAGGCGCCGTTGTCTGGGTGAGCGAGTGCGATGATCTCGCCCATCGCCAGTTCGCGGAACCCGTACTGGAGTCCGATGCGTGCCGCTTCGGTGGTAAGACCCCGTCCCCAGAGCATTCGATCGATCAGAAAGCCGATCTCGGTTTCGTTCGTGTCTGGGAGGTACTGGAGACCGTTCCACCCAGCCAATTGGCCGGTCGCCTTGAGTTCGACCGCCCACCAGGCATAGCCGACCGTGGTCCACTGCTCGATCTGATGGCGAACGAGCCGCTCACTCTTCTCGAGAGACGGGATCGGCGGCCCGGGGAAGTACTTCAACATGCCCTCTGCACTCACGATGCGGTGCAACGCGACGGCATCCTCGTCGCGGAACGGCCGTAGGCGGAGTCGTTCGGTCTCGAAGGAAGGGATGGTCATGATTCGTCCTTTCGCGATTCGGTGCCGTCCATGTTCGCCGCCATGGAGGGAACGAGCAACCCATGAAGGCCCTGCCGTCGTGGAGCGACGACCATCACGGCATCCTAAGCACGCGTGGAGGGCGCCGGGCGCTTGACGCTTATCGGGGTGAGTTAGGATGATGACACGAATGCCTCCCTCGATAAGCGCCGCTGTAGTCACGGCGCCCGAGAGCGTGGCAGTAGATGATGCGGGCCGCGGTTCACCGTAGTCGCTGCATTGTGGATTGCAGTGCCGTAGTTCTGCTGGCTTTAGGACATCCGCTACTTGACAGGTACCGGGATTGTGCTACACTTCGGTCATTGAAGCCCTCGGGCGGTATGCCCTATGCCCCGGGTGAGAGCCGCCTGAAATGATAGTCCCAGGGGGGCCTCCCAAGGCCCCCCTGAATGTCTTGACCGGAGGTTGGCGTGACAGAGAGTCCTGTAGTTCAGACTCAGCGCCTCCGGGTGTTTCTCGACTACTGGAACTTCCAACTCACCCTGAACGAGCGATCGGCCACACAGTTGCGGCTGGATTGGATCGCTCTACCAGTCTGGATCGCGAACCGCGCTGACGAAGTGATTGTGGCGATCGGGGAATCTCCGGGCAGGTACGTGGGCGGCATTGTGTATGCCTCGTATGATTCCTGGAACCCAAGAGACGGGAGCCTGAAGTCCTGGCTTGAGAATGTCGTGTCCCGCGCGCCGGGGATGAAAGTTGTAACGAAAGAACGCAAGCCCAAGAGCCCGCCAAGATGCCCTGCTTGCCATGCAGAAATCGCCGTATGCCCGCACTGCGCGGAACCGATACGCCGAATGGGAGAGAAAGGCATCGACACGGGACTTGTCACAGACCTCTTAAGGCACGCATGGGAAGATACATATGACACGGCGGTCCTGGTGTCGGCCGATGCGGACTTCATCCCCGCGGTTGAATTCGTCCAGGAGAAAGGCAAACGTGTCATCCACGCTGGTTTCCCGCCAGATGGCATGGAGTTACGCAAGGCGTGTTGGGCGTCTGTGGATCTCGGATCTCTGATCGACAAGATGCCGCTTAGGCCGTGAGCCTGGATGTCTAGGCTCACAGTTGATCTAGCCTCCAGCAAGAACTAGATCCATCATCCGTCCCTTCTCTCGTCGGTGCGAGTAGCGGAACGCGAACTCGTCCAGGTAGTCCTGCAACAGCTTCGCGCTGACGTGGTGGTACATCCCGACTAGCCCGCG
>Ga0315284_10002996_pt1 | contig 24064 bp, 16 predicted proteins | sample YL17G09_16_MG_FD_203696 | JGI IMG/M metagenome (GOLD analysis project Ga0315284, IMG submission 203696) | Sediment microbial communities from Yellowstone Lake, YNP, Wyoming, USA - YL17G09_16 | ecosystem: Environmental > Aquatic > Freshwater > Lake > Sediment | place: USA: Wyoming | collected...
AGCGCAGCCGAGCGGAGCGAGGCCAGCTCGTAGATTGTACCTGACCCACTTGTCCCGACATTCCGCATTATCATAAAGGAAGGTCGGGACATTGTCTGACCCTGGCAAAGACGGAAAAGCGCCACCTCGTAGAATGGACCCGGTCCACAAACTCAGTTCGACCCGGCTCGTAGAATACGGGTTTGCCCCCATTCCGCTCCGAAACAGCGCGCCTTTTTGTGAGACTTTCCGGGATTTTTGGCACAAATGTGGCACAAAATCCCGGATTTTCCCACTTTTCAGTGTTTTCATTACCCCTTGTAGCAACAGTACTTGCAACTTTCCGTCCCGGAAAGTCCCGGGATTCTCACCTCTCCTATTGCCACACCAGAATACAAGGGCTTGCCCGCACTCCGAAGGCGGGTGAAAGCCGACGGTGACTGGCACAATTACGGAGCGCAGCCGAGCCGAGCGAGGCTCGCTCGTAGATTGTGCCTGTCATCCGGCGAGGTCTAAAATTTTCGTTTTTCGTTTGCTTCATATTCGACGGATCGCCCCGAAACCCGCGCCCGGCGCGGGAATAAATTGTACCTGGTACAATTATTTTCCCATTTTCCTCCTTCATCCTGCCGCCTTCATCCTTCATTATTCATCCCTCATCCCTAACCACCCTGCCCTGACACCCGACACCGTGCCCAGCACACCGTATGGTGTGTGCGCATACCGAGGTATACCCTGTCAAACCCCAAATGTCAAGCGCTTTCTGAAAAATTCGTTGAATTTTTTTGCCACGAAGACGCTAAGACACCAAGATAATATTTTAGATTTACCCACAAAATCTTTGTGTCTTTGTGACTTTGTGGTGAATTCCGGGCGGGATAACCGCAGATCGTCATAAAACTTGGATGCCGGGGCGTGTTCTTATGACTGTCTCACTTTTGCTGGCGGCCGACAATACAAAAAAACCGGGCGGCACTTGCAAGCCGCCCGGCGCGGTTTCGGTTTGTACGCTTATCTGCCCAGCCTCCTCCGCAGATATGAAAGCCCCGTGAGAATGCTCCCGGCGGCTATCAGGGTCATGCTTGTCGGCTCCGGCACCGTTTTGGTAGTATTCGTCTGGTCCGTTGGCGGGTCCGTTGGCGGGTCCGTTGGCGGGTCAGGCGGCGGCGGATCAGGATGAATTATCGCCGTCGTCAGTGTCAAGGATATCTTGCCGTTCTTCATGTTGCGGATGTCGGAGTCTATCCCCAGCCCGAGGCAACCGTCCGACAGGTAACTCTGCATGTTCGCCAGTTGGTCGGCGGTAAGTGCGTATGTCAGGTTCTGCTTCTTTTTAGTCAGACTGGCACTGGTATAGGTTAGGAGGTGCGTTTCGCCGAAGGTCCAGGAGTCGAAGAAGTCCGTAATGGCTTTGTTGTCCTTGTAAGTCTTCAGCGAGGGCAGCGTCTTGCCGGCCTGGCCGTCCAGCAAGTCGACATAGAGCGGGTAGTTCTCCTTCTTCTTGTCATACACGTTGCTGAAGGTCAGCGTCGCGCCGGTGATTTGCTCATCAGTCGCCAGCGTCAGTTTGATGCCCCACTGATATGCTTTCTTGTAGTCGAGGTTGGGAAGGCCCTTTTGTGGGGCCTGGAAGACATACTGCATGGCGATGGCGGTTACGGAAGTGCAAACCAGGACGCATGCCACGGCAACCGAAATCATAATTTTTTTCATCATGTAACCTGTCGGCAAGAGTTTTGACTTCGTATAAATCAAGCCAGAATCATTTTTTTGCCTGTTATGTGCCCACCCTGCTTACTAAACTATATTGCTTCCGCTAGTATTCCAGACACAACAAGTGCGGGGAAAATCTCGCTTTTTCTGGAATTTTTATGAGGGTACCGGCATTTGTGACTGGGCTTTGGTATGCGCACGAGAAGTGAGCCTGGGAGCGAGGGCTCAAACCAGCCGGAGGGGGTGAACCGCCGGACTTAAGCCTTGAGCACCGGGCACCGCAAGAAGGGTCTGGCTGATGATGGAAACAAGAGGGCCTCGCAGTCAGGTATGCGAGGCCCTTTTTTTGTTTGCCGGGATTGTTTCAACCAAATGCGCTCAGAGAGCCTGCCGGCGTTCCACCGCCTTATTTGGCGCCGAAAGGAGGACTCCAAAGCCTGACCTTGTGCATTTGAGGCTTTCCGCCGCGGATGATGCCGAATTCCGTTTCCTTTTCGCTGCCGCCGTAGGTGGTTATGGACTTGTAGAAACTATCGACGTCGGTGATCTTGTCGCCTCCGACGCTGGTGATGATGTCATACTTCTCCAGGCCGCTCTGGTTCTCGCCCTTGATGTCCATGATGATGACACCGCCCGTGAGGCCTAGTTGGGCCATGATGGCGGGGCCGAGCGGGACGACGACGATGTTCGGGTAGGGCAGCGGCTCAAAGTTGAGCAGTAGGCCGTTTTCAAGATTGTAGCCTCTGTAAATCATGCAATACTTGTCAATTTGCGGGAGCATGGCCTGAAACTTCGTCAGGAACATATCGAAAGCCTCGGTCTGGTCAGGGCCGGTTTCGAGTTTCGTCAGAAGTTCTTCAATGGTCATGTCCTTCAGCGGCTTCTCCGGTGGCGTCGTCGGGGGGGGGAGCCACCGTCGGTTTCGTCGGCGGGTTATTCGCGGCCAGCAGCATAACCAGCGGTATGCACAGAAATATTGCAACGAGCACTACGATATTCAACGTCTTCATAACATATCCTCCTTCACAAGAAACTCGTATATCTTTGCGGCGGCACATTGCCGGCGCGTTTTTCACTCGATTGTGCGCTCAACGGAGATTCAATAGTACTTCTTGCGTCGTCGGTCGTCAAGTCGGCGAGCATCTTTTCCTGCGGTCAGATTGCGGCTTCGACAGGGTGATACGTAACCGCGGCGGAATTATTCGATGCGGGAGGCCATGTATGCTCTGCAGCCTATAAGCGGCAAGAGAAACGATGGGCAGGTACTTAAATGAACGTACACGCATGGCGGCGTTCATTCGATTTCTTGCCGTTCATTCCTTTTCCCGTACAAGCTCGATTCTACGGAAGTTCATTCCCTTCGATGTCGTAGTGCAGCGTGACGTATCCGCACAGTAATATCACGCGGGTTCTTCGGTTATTCTTCATTGCCAAACTCCTTTTCAGAAACAGCCGGCTAGGGTAGCTGGCGTCCTTCCATATCGTAACACTGTATACCTTGCGACCAAGAAATAACAACTCGAGCATCGCCTTTCAAAACGACAGACATATAATATCCTACTGCATTCTTGTCTTGCTTCTTTATCTCTTTACTCCACAGGTTTTCCGCCTCGCGCCAGCATGATAATGTGAATGAATCGGTATCCGCATTATAGGCAAAAGCAACCCACCGGCCATCTGCGAAAACAAATGTGTCATAGACAGCGCCTTTGAGATCAACTGGTTTTGTTTTGTCGTCAAGGCCGATGAAGACCCATTTCACCGGGTTCGCCTTCCCTTCGCCCTGCCCTGGTAACGGCGGTTCTGCGGGTCGCGGCGTTATATCGGAAATTCCGGCAAGAATATGCCCGCCGTCCCCAATAGCAATGGATACCGCTTTTCGTCCATCGGCCAAGTGGATTTTTCTGATGATTTCTCTCTCAGGGCTGATAACTTCCACGACTGTTTCCTTTTCCTGTGCAAATACCACTGCGGCAAGTTTGCCGCCGGGAGAGACTACTTGGACTGAAGGCGGTGACTGCCATTTCATCGTTTCGCGTTCCGTGCCTTTTTCGCCGCCAAATATAAGTTGTCCCTTCTTCAGGATGATGGGCGATTCGGGTGTGGGCCAGTATGTGTCCGGCTGAGGAGGCGCTGACTTAGGGGCTGTATTGCACGCAGAGACGCCCAGTGCAAGGCAGAGAAAAAGCATCGTCGCCGTTGTCCTGATAATGATTCTCATCATTTGCGTCTCTCCTTTGTGGGTTTCGTTTCCTTGTCAAACCATGTGGTTTATTAGACGCAGAAGGGGCGGTCCGGTTTCAAGAATTTGGCGCGTTGCCATTATTTTGTGGATGTCGCCACGCGGTAAAGTTTTTCCAAATCCACAGCGGTCGCCTCGATGCCCCGAACCTCGCTGGGGTCGGGGCGGAGTTTCGTCAGAAGCGAACGGTCGTGCGCGAACATGCCGATTTTTTTCGCCAAATCTCGCGCGCTTCCCAGGCGGAATGTCAGCCCGTTCACGCCGTTGCGCACGTACTCCGCCATGCCGCCGATGTCGGACGTGATGACGGGAGCGCCGGTGATGATGGCCTCGTGGATTGTGAGCGGCGCGTTCTCGTACCAGATTGACGGCACCACGAGGACATCGAACTCCGAGAAAACGTCCTTCACGTTCGCGTTGTCGAACGGCCCGGCAAAAATTATCCGCTTGTCGGATTCCGCCATTGCGCGGAGTTCCTTCTCGTAGTTTTCATATCCCTCGAAATTGTAGCCCGCGCCGTAGATGCGCAGTTCCGCGTCCGCGGCGGCCACTCGGCGGAAAGCCTCGATGAGCACGTGAACGCCCTTCGAGGGGATTATTGAGCCGACGTAGCCGAAGCGGATTTTCGGCGATTCCTTCCGTTTGAAGCGGGCGAGGCGCGACAAATCGTAGCCGTAGTCGAGGTACGCGATCTTTCCCGGAAGGCCGAGTTTCCGCATGGTCTGCATCATGAACCGCGACGGCGCGAGGAAGAGGCTGACGCGGCGGCACACGTCCATGATGTGTTCCAGCCTTTCCGCGGCCTGTTTCGCGGCGTCGGCCTCGCCACGGAAGGAATTGCGCGCGATGCGTTTCTTCATTTCATCAAGCCAGCCCGCAAGCCCGCCGCGGGGCCATCTCTTCGGGATGCGCGCATATCGCGCGCCGGCGGCCTCCGGCGAGACGCCCAGTTGGTACGCGTTGCAGAAGACGCACAGATGCGGCTCAGGGCCGTCGCAGATGCCCAAATCCCGCCGCAGCAATTGTCCCCGCGGGCAAAGGAGCCAGAAGTCGTGCAGCGTGTAGAAGACCGGAATCCCGCGGTCCGCGGTCTCCGTGATGCAGGTGGTCGAGAGGCACGTAACGTGCTGGAAGTGAACGAGGTCCGGTTTCGTTTCGTCGAGGTATTGCCCGAATGCCTTTGCGATATGGTCGTTCCGGTACGTGTCGCGGAATGTTTTTACGTCTTTGAACGTATTGTTGACGGTGCGGACCTTGAGGCCGTTGTATTCGCCGCGCTCCACCTCGTACTCCGGGCGGTCGGGGCGGCTGACGCGGTAGAAGACGTGGACCTCGTGCCCGGCCTTGAGCGTCTGCGCGAGGTTATAGGCGTACAGTTCGCTTCCGTAGGAAGGCTGGGGCGGAAAGTTGTGGACGGCGTACAGGATTTTCATGGGCGACATTGTAGCGAGCGGCGGGGCAAGCGGCAAGGGGGAGCGCGGCGTCCAAGGGTCAGACCCCTCCCGTCCCCCGACATTCCTCACTATTCTTATAAATGAAAGGTCGGGGTCCTCTTTGGCGTCTGACCCCCTCAGGCGGAAAGCGGCAAGGTTGGCCGCTAAATTTTCCCGCGGTTAGCGCCGATACCATAACCATATCGGACTTATCGGCGTGGAACTTCTTTTCCGCGGAGAGACAAGATGCGAAGAGTAACATTTGCGATGATTGCCGCGACCGCGGCCATGCTGTGCGCTTCCTGCGCCTCGAACAATCCCCAGTACACCCCCGATGCCAATACTCCCGAAGCGGCATTTCAGATGGTGATTGATGCTTTGCAGAAAGGGGACGTGGCCACGGCGAAGTCATGCACACTGTACGGCGATTTCGTTGACTGGGACGGCGTGCTGCGCGAAGTGAGCGCGAACCCGGACAAGTACCGGATTTCGAAGGTCCTCTACAAGGACGAATCGCCGCAGTTGTTCACGTCTTCCATGGTTTATTACCGCGCGAAGGACGGCCACAATTATGTCGTGGAGTTCACGAGGGTGGAAAACAAGTGGTACTGGGGGAGCAGGGTGAACAGGGGAACGGCGATGTTTTTGCAGCAACAGTACGAGCAGCACATGGAAGGCCAGCCGCAAAACCCGCCGCAGAACCAGCAGCCTGACCAGCAGCCCGCCCCGCCGGGCAACAGGTAGTCGCATCTCGCAACAATGAAAAGGCGGCATCCGAAAAATCGGGGCCGCCTTTCTTATTTGGCGCATGCGCGACGTGTCTTACTGCATGTCGTGGCTTATCTCAACCTTTAATTCCGACTCGATGGGTTTTTCCTGGTCCGTTTTATTCATGTCCTGCAGCATGATCTTCAGTGTGTAATTTCCGTCGGGCAGCGCCGGGACTACTATTCTCCGCGTCATGAACAAGTCATACAAATAGTGGCTCGTCTTGTGGTCGATTTTGTCTTCAGCCTGCCACACCTGATTTCCGTCCTTGTCGATGAGCACGTATTTCGCGTTCAGCGACACATGGTACTGGTCGTTGTCGGCCTTGCAAATGAAGTATTGCGGCTCAAAGTAGAGTATCAGCGACTTTCCGGGCGGGAACACATAGTGCCCGAATTCATCGTACTTGCCGTAACTCTCCACCTTGCGGCACAACTTCGGCGACACGATGGCGAGCGGCATCTGCTCCCTCATCGCGCGGTGCACTTCGTCCAGCGCCTTCAGCGCGTCCTCCATGTTGCCGAGTTTCATGCTCACGTAACCCCTGAGCATCTGCACGAGCATTTGCTTGTCGGCGGGCGCTGTGGCGCCGTACTGGTCAAGCAGGGCGATGGCCTTGTCCGGCTTGTCCGCGAAAGCCTGTACAAAGGCCTCGACAAGTTTCTGCGACTCGGGCGTGTTGGCCGCGGCTCTGACGGTCTTGAGCAATTCCTCTTCGGAGGGGGTCATTGACGGCGTGGGAGCGGGAGTCGCCGGCTGCCGGCCGGCGTCCTGCACGCCGCCGTTGATGCCCACCGCGTCGGTCTTGGCGGGCGGCTTTGCGCCGTCAAAGCGCTGGCCTTCGGGCCACTGGCCCATCGGCTCAGTCGGCTGGTTCGGCCCCGCCTGCGCCGTTATGTTCGGTGGGGCGGGGGAAAGCGCCGCATTCTGCGCGGAAGCGGATTCTTCCGGCTGGTCGAGCGCAAGGTCGGCCATCATTTTGCAGGAAGTCGCGGCAAGGAATGACAGGCAGATGGCGATGAGACACAGACTCTTGAACGTACGCATGGTCGTTCTCCCCATCAACGTACTATGATCGATGCGCAGATTTACACTTTATATTTTATAACATTATTTCGGCCATGTAAAGGGAAAAAATGAAAAAATCCGCCTTCCGCCCAAAAACCGCAAAGGCGCGGAGGTCGCAAAGGGAACTACGGATTGGGAACCACAAATTGCGCGGATTTCGCAGATGGGATAACCGACAGACAAAAAAGCGAAGAGGAACACGCGTTTTCCTTTTTCCGTTTTCCTTGTTCCATTGTAGCATCCGCGTCCATCAGTGTGAATCAGCGGCGAAGATCATTACCGTCTTGGCGGCGTTACCCGGACTTCTCCCTGTTGTAATGTCATCATTTTTGGTTTGATTTGCTGAGACGCGGACGCAGAAATCGAAACCAGCCGCGGCGGTATGCTTTAATCGCGATTAGTGCTATGATCAATACGAGGGCAACGGGGAGGAGCAAAAAGCAGATCATGGAAAAATCCCAGATTCTGTGCATGGTCACCGCGACTATGCCGTTCTTTACTTTCACTTCCAGGAAATGATGGTTCGGAATGACCCCGAGCGGCGCCCAAGCGCCGCCCCCGCCGCTCACATAAACCGGAACGCCATCCCGGTTCCATTCGTAATACGAGTGAATGTGGCCGCAGAATATCGCGGTAACATCGTATTTTTTGAGCAGGTCCAAAAGCCGTTCGCCCTGTTCCCTTCCCATCGCGTGGTGCATGCCGGCCCCGCGGTTATCGTAAGGCGGCTTGTGCATGAAGACTATCAGCGCCTTGTACTTTGACCTCTCCGACTTCAGCAGGTTCTCCAGCCACGCCACCTCCTCGGAGGCTATCTTGCCGTGGGCAGCATTATCAAGCGTGACGAACAATGTATTGGCGGCCGCAAAACTATAATGTGTGGCCCCAAAATATTTTTCATACAAAGCGCTGCGCACAGGCGTTGTTGCCCCGGCCTCGTCTTCGTTGCCGACGGCGAAAAGCATCGGCGTGCCGGTGTTCCTGTCCAGCAGTTCATTGCAGAATGACTCATAGTGGTCATCCGACGCGCCGGACACTATGTCGCCCGCGCATAGCGTAAAGTCGTATTTCCCGTCCTTCCGCACCTCGCGCAGTATTTCACGCAGGGCAAGCCGCGTGTTTTCCACGTCTCCGTAAACTGCGAACCTCACCTCATCCTTGCCAGCGGTGGCATCAACGCGGGTGTGCGCATCGCGCAGAACCTTGAATTCAGCGGGATCGTGCCGGGAAGGTGATGCAGCGAACACGAGGGCGCCGATTACGATAGCGGCAACCACGGTTGAGGCGGCGATTAATATTGTCTTGCGTGTTTGCACGTTCTTGTCCTCTAGTGTCAAAACCTGGCGCTGCCGGACCTTTCCGGTCAATGTTAACTAGCATTATAACAAAGTGCGGCGCTCTTCTCCGCGTTCCGGCATACATATAAGTATAGCACGCAAATTTGAAGAGAAAGGTTAGATGTATTTAATGTGGCGCAATATTAGAGACCGCTAAGGAAGACTGGCCGCGCGCAGGCTGCTCGACGCAGTGCATTTTACCAGAGTTGACAAAGCAGCATTAGATATAGATATAGGCCTGAATCATCTGTGGCAGGTCTATTCCGAAGGGCTATCAACTGTCCCGAAACTTTGAAGACGTACAGCGAAGCCGATTTGTGCCGGTCCGCCGCATAACGCCGCTTTACGCCCGTCAGAGTATTCTGACCACAAATGGATCCATGTAGAGCGGCATCTTACCGGGGCGCGAGCCGGCCACGGGCTTCCATGTGAAGGTGGTGTTGGCGCTCGTCTCAAGCACCGTCAGCGAGGTGATTTCCTTGCCGCTGATTGCGGTCGCCGTGCCGGAATTGCGGGCGTACAGGCCGTATTCCGCGGCGCTCGTGGTGCGGTCGAGGTTCTTGAGCGATACCGTCCCGATGGTGGCGGCGGAGATGTTGGAGTCGGCGAAGAAGCGCGCGTTGGGCAGGCCGGTCTTCAGTCCGTTGATCGTGAATGCCTTGATTGTCGCCAGAGTGTTCACGAAGTCGTCGTGCGTCGTGGCGTGGCGGACGACGCTTGAATTCATGCCGGCCAGGAAGTCGCTGCTTACGCTTGCGCCGAGCGCCACCGAGCCCATGTTTCCGCTTGAGCGGATGGTGTCATGGCTGGCCGTGCCGGTTACGGCGATCTTGGTTATATTGCCTGTAATGTCCCATAGCGAATTGTCCAGATTGCCGCCGATTGTGGCGTTGCTCAGCCCCACGCCGCTGTTGCTGCTGGTTACCTTCAGGTCAGCCTCGAAATCGCCCTTGGTGGTAATTGTGCCTATCCACGGGGTCTGAATTAGGTCAACCGCGTCACCGATGTCGTGCCAATCGGTTACTGTCAGAGTTGCGATCGGCATGCCGGAATTGATGCTCGCGTCGGTTACATTGTCGAACGTCATCGTCACGGTTGTGTTGGTCCCGCTGGGCGCGCCAATCGTAATCGTATCATTCGCCACGTCGTTGAACTGGAGCGACGAGACGCTGCCTGTAATCGTCGCGTCGCCTAGCAGCCGAACCGGTTTCGCCGCGATGCTCTTGATAGGGCTATTGACCGTTACGTTCTGAAGCGTCGTCATCATTGACGAACTGCTGGACGCAATAGTCAGAACCGATGAGGCAGTAGCGCCGCTGACCGTGATGTCGTAGGCGTCGCACTGCGTGGCGTACATGAAGCGGACCTCGCCGGAACCGGCGCTGGTGAGCGATGCGGTGATTGTGTTGCTGGCGGCGTCCTTGTAGGAGGCGGCCTTCGTTGTGTTGAATGCAATGGTGCGCCAATCGTCGTTCAGTATCGTACCGATGCCGGCGCTGTTGGACAGAACCGCGTTCACCGGGTTGCTGAGATTGATGGAGAAGTTCTGCGTGCCGTCCAGCGCCGTGTCGCCGATGACCTTGACGGTGATGTAGCCGGTGGTCTGGTAGGCGGCGATGGTGAGAATGCCGCTTGCGGAGGTGTAATCGCCGTCCGACCACTTGGCCGTGCCGTCGGCGGTGGCGTAGTTCACGCTGACCGGCACCGTGACGGCCTGGGAGAGGGTCACGGTGAATATCATGTCCCTCGTGCCGCTGTCGCCTTCAAGAACGCTCGCACTGCCGATTGACAGAGTTGGCGGCTGGTCGTCGTCGATAATCGTGCCGACGCCCTGGCCTTTCGCCATAGTCCCGTTGACAGGATTTGTGAGATTGACAAGCAGCGCGCGATTGCCCTCGTAGATGGTGTCGCCGTTTACCAGGACCGTTACCGTCTTGCTGGTTTCGCCGGTATTGAAGGTCAGCGTGCCGTTCGCGGCGGTGTAGTCCCTGCCGACCACCGACGTGCCGTCAGCCGTGGCGTACTGGACGGTCACGGGCTGGCTGCTCGGGTTGGACATGCTGACCGTGAAGACCATGTTTGTCGTTCCGCTGTTGCCTTCGGCAACCTGCGCATCGCTGATGGAGATGGCCGGCAGCGGATCGTCATTGACGATTGTGCCACTTCCGCTGGCCGTGGTCACGCCCGCGTTGACCGCGCTGTCGAGGAGAACGTAGAAAGCCTCGTCCGGCTCATACATCGTGTCGCCGTTTACCGCCACCGTGACGGCCTTTGTAGTCGTTCCGGGAGCGAAGGTGAGCGTGCCGCTTGCGGCGTTATAGTCGCTGCCGGCGGTCGCCGTGCCGTCTTTGGTTTGATAGCGGACGGTTACAATCTGTGACGTCGGCGAGGAGAGGCTTACCGTGAAGACGGCGTTCGTAGCGCCGCTATTGCCCTCCGCCATTTTGACATCGCTGACTGACAGAGCCGGCTCAGGGTCATCGTTGATAATAGCGCCCACGGCCTGCGTGTCGGGCAGGGTCAGGTTGACCGGGTTGGAGAAGTTGATATAGAGCGTTTCATTAGGCTCGTACTTGGTGTCGCCGTTGACGAGCACTGTGATGGTCTTTGTGGTCTCGCCGATATTGAATGTGATCTTGCCGGCCGCCGGGACGTAATCGCCGTCCGACGATTTTGCCGTGCCGTCCGTAACGGCATAATCCACGGTTCTTGCCAATTTGGCCGGCTCGGAGAGGGTAAGCGTGAATACCATGGGCGTTGCGCCGCTGTTTCCTTCCGGAACCTGCGCGTCGCTGATTGATATTGTGGGCACCGTGTCGTCGTCCAGTATCGTGCCCCGACCCTGGTCCTTGGTAAATGTGACGAAGTTTCCGCCGGTGAGATTGACGTAGAAGGTCCTGTCAGGCTGCGGCACAGTGTTCCCGATGACCGGGACCGTGATGGTCTTCGATGTCTCGCCGGGGTTGAACGTAATTGTGCCGGTCGTGGTTACGTAGCCGACATTGGCGGTGGCCGTTCCGGGCGCGGTCATGTAGTCGATGGTGACGGTCTTCACGCTGGGCGACGCCAGAGTTACCGTGAAAATCGCGGGCGTTGTCCCGGTGTCGCCCTCCTTCAACTGTATATCGTTAATTGATGCCTCTACCGGCGTGTCGTCGTCGATGATAGTAACGGCGCTGTCGCCGTTCGCGAAAGTCGCGTTCGAGGCGTTGTCGAGTTTCACGGTGAAGAATCTATCGGGCTGATAAACTGTATTCCCGTTTATCTCGACCGTAATCGTCTTCGAGGTCTCGCCCGGGTTGAACGTAAGCGTGCCGCTCGCCGCAATATAATCGACGCCGGACACCGCCGTGCCGTTCACGGTGGCGTAGTCCACCGTCGCGACAACGCCGCTCGGCGCGGAGAGCGTCACTGTGACGGTTGCATCCGTCGTGCCGGCATCGCCTTCGTTCACCTGCGCATCGCCGATGGATATGCTCGGCGGCTGGTCGTCATTGAGAATCGTGCCGGCGCCGGTGAGCGTGGCCGGAGTCGCGTTGGTTATATTCGCGAGATTGACCGTGAAGGCCTCATTGGCCTCATACAGCGTATCGCTGTTTACAGGAACCGTGATTGTCTTGGTTGTCTCGCCGGGGTTGAATGTCAGCGTGCCGGTTGCAGCGACGTAGTCGGAGCCCGCCGTGGCAGTGCCGTCCGCAGTGGCATAATCAACCGTCACCGGGAAGATGTCGTTGGGTTGAGCGAGGCTCACGGTGAATACCATGTTCACCGTTCCGCTGTCGCCCTCCGCCGCCTGCGCGTCGCCAATTGATATGGCGGGCGCCGGATCGTCGTTCAGAATAGTCCCTGTAGCCTGACTGATTGCTATAGGTATCGGGGTTATCGTATGAGTGAAATCAGCATTCGTCCTGTCCGCGACGGCGTTGCTGAGATTGATGAACAAGGTCTCATCCGCCTCATACTTCGTGTCGCCGTAAACGATTACTTTGATAAGCCTGGTAGTCTCCAGCGGCCCGAATTCGAGCGTGCCGCTCTGCGCCGCATAATCCTGGCCCGCCGTCGCCGTGCCGTCGGCGGTGGCGTAATCGACTCTTACAGTGTCCGTGGTCAATGTAGGCAAGGTAACCAGGAAATCAAGTTCCGTGGCGCCGGAATCACCTTCCTTCACCTGCGCGTTGGCGATTGAAACCTTCACGGTATCGTCGTCAATGATGGCGCCTGCGCCGGCTGGTTTGGCGAGCGTATAGTTCAGGTCATTGGCCGCTACCGTGGTCCATGTCCAGAAGGTCCCGTCCGCGTTATAAAGGTAGAAATAGTTGCCCACCGCCGGCTGGGACAATACCACATTGAAAGTCCTGTCGGGCTGGACCTGGAGGTTGCCCAGCACGTACGCCGTGTAAGCGTACGTCTTCGTTGTATCGCCGGGGTTGAAAAGGAAATTAGACCGTGTACCGGCAATATAATCCGTGCCCTGGACCGCCGTGCCGTCCTGGCAAGTCGCCACCACCATTATTGGTTGACTAGTCTGGCCCGACATGGTTATCGTGAAAGTTACCGGTGTTTGCTGGCCGGGGACCCCCTCCAATACCGGCTGTGGGTCACTGATCGATACCGTCGGCATCGGGTCATTATTCAGTATTGTGCCTGCTCCTTGACTCTTTGAAATCGTGGCTCCGCCCGTCGCGTTCGACAGGTTGAGGAGCACCGTCTCATCGCTCTCATACAGATTATCGCCAATTATCGGGACGCTGATGGTCTTGCTGGTTTCGCCGGCGGCAAAGGTCAATGTGCCGCTTACCGGCGCGTAGTCCGCGGGATCACCCGGAATCCGCGCGCCGGCAGCGCCAATGAAATTACCGGCCGTATGTCTGGCCGTGCCGTCTGCCGTGGCGTAATCGACCGACAGCGGGCCTCCCGTTTGCCCTGTCACGGTAACAGTGAACGTCAGTACCTTCGAATCGCCAGTATTGCCCTCAGCGAAGGACGGGTCATTAATCGAAATCGACGGCACAGAGTCGTCGTTCTGAATTGTGCCGACGCCCTGGCTCTTGGCCAACCTTACGCTTGCGCTGCTGAGGTTCACGTAGAATATTTTGTTAGGCTCCCAGATATTATTGCCGTATTCAGTAACCGTTATCGTCTTGGTGGTCTGGCCGGGACTGAAAGTCAGGTCGCCGCTTACCGCGGTGTAGTCAATGCCTGCTCTCGCCGCCATCGTGCCGGCCGGCGGATTCGTTGGGTCGGCGGTGGCATAGTGTACCGTCACCGGCGTGTTGTATGCCACTCCGCCGGTCTGCAGAGTTACCGTGAAAGTGTATGTTGACGACTGTCCGCTGCCGAGTTCGAGGCGCGACACGTCGCTGATTGTCAGCGATGGATCGTCGTTGACAATTGTTACAGTGGAAGTTTTGTTGTTGCCGTCCAAAGTTGCGCCGCTGACGCTGGCGAGGGTCGCGATAAACGTCTCGTATGACTCTATGGCCGTATCCCCGACGACCGCCATAACGCCGGTGGGGGTTGTGGTGCCGAAGGTTGCGCTTGTATCGCCGGCCGGGATTGTTATTGTAATGGCGTTGTCGCCGGGCGCCGTGTAGTCCGTGCCCTTTGTCGCGGTTCCACTGCCGACTGTGTATTTGAAGGTAACCTTTGCCCCGCTCGTAGTCGGCAAGCCGGTAACAGGATCCACCAGCGTTGCGGTTATAGGCACCACAGTTGTTCCACTGTCACCCTCCGCCACGCTGATGACCGTGCTGGTTGGATCGATTCTCAGGTAAGGCTTGGGGTCGTCATCCAGGATGGTGGTCTGGTCATACCCGTATTGATAATCCGTCGTCGCCCCGGCGGTTGGAGCTTTAAGGAAGACATAGAAGAACTCATTGCCGTCGTAGATATTATCCCCCAGGACCGTGACTGTGAACATCTTGGTAGTTTCCCCGGGCTGGAACGTGAGTGTCTCCTGATTAGGAATATAGTCCGCCAGCGGCGTTGCGGTAGGCCTTGCGCTGCTGAAATATACGATTGCGTCGTCATCGCCCTTACCGACCGTTTCGGCGGTAACGCTGATGGGCTGTCCGCTTGCCTCAGAGAGGGATACCGTATATGTGAGAGTCGTCTGCGTGCCGGTGTTGCCTTCTGTAACCGAGTTCGCATAGTCAGTGTCGCCGGGATTGAGAACGTCACACTTGATGCTTATGACCGGCGCCGGATCGTCGTTCAGTATGGTTCCGGTGGCGGCGCCCATGCTAACCATGTTCCCCTGATCGTCCACCACTGTCGCTATGGGTACGCTGGAACTGCTAAGGGCAACGGTGAACGTCTTGTCAGCCTCGTACAATATGTTGCCCATCACGAGAACCGACACAGTCTTGCTGGTCTCGCCCACGTTGAAGATTAGATCGCCGCTCGTGGCTGCGTAGTCAGTGCCGGCGATAGCCGTGCCGTCGGCGGTGGCATAGTGTACTGTTACCGGATAGATGAACGGCTTGGACAAGGAGACCGTGAAATCCATCGGCGTCGTGCCGCTGTCGCCCTCCGGTATCTGCGCGCCGCTAATCTGGATTGTCGGCGTGTCGTCGTCAACTATTGTGCCGGTTATCTCGGTGCGCAGCAGATTCACGCCAACCGGATTGCTCAACTCAAGATAAAAAGTCTTGTTCGATTCGATTGCCGTGTCGCCAATGACGTTGACCGTGATTGTCGCGGTCTTGTTCCCCGGCAGGATTTGCAGCGTCCCGCTTGCCGCAACGTAGTCCACGCCTGCAACAGCGCCGGTGTCGCCGGCGCCGTCTTTCGTCGTCCAGTCAAAACTTGCCGTCTCCCCATAAGGAGCCGCTAGAGTTACCGCGAAGGTCATAGGCGTCAGGCCGCTGTCGCCTTCCAAAACGCGTGCATTGGCAACGCCAGCATTGGGCTGCTGGTCGTCGTTTATAATCGTGCCGACGGCCTGGCTGCGCACGAGCACGGCGTGCTGCGCGTTGCTCAAGTTAAGGAGGATCGTCTCGTTCGCCTCGGCAAGGGTATCGCCGTTCACCTGTACCGTGACGGTGGTCAAGGTTGTGCCTGCTATGATAGTCGCCGTGCCGCTCGTCGAAGTGTAGTCGGCGGGAGAAAGGACTCCCGTATATGTCCCCGTGGGTGTTTGAAACCAGAAAGCCTGGTTCATCGCGGCGCCATCAGCCGTGGCATACTGAACGGTTACCGCATCCGGCGTGGGGTTAGACAAAGACAACGTGAAGACCAGGTTCGTGGTTCCGCTGTTGCCCTCGACCACTTGCGCGTCGCTCACGGTGAGTTCCGGCGCTACGTAGAAAGTCTCCAGCGTGACATCAACGTTAAGATTGCCGTTGTTGTCGGCGAAACTACCCGCAATCGGGGTCAGAGTTATCCATCCTCTCTTGAAATTGCCCGTGAAGTAATAACGATAGGTACTGCCGCCCTCATAAGTCGCCGCTCCGTCCACTGTCACGAATTCCGCGGCGGAGCCGGAAAGAACGAACTCGGGCGCGGAGTCGATTACGGACAACACGCTGGTGTTGCTTCCCTGCCAACTGCCGGTATCGGGGAAATTGACATCGATGTACCCGCGGTTGTTCAGGATGTTGATGCCTATCACCGCGTTGTTCAGCGGGTCGGCAAGCGCGAAAGTCGGCGGCGCCGTCTCAAGGTTCGTCGGAGTCGGCCGTATTGTGGGTATTGCGGCGGAGCCTATTGAGAAATTAGTCCAAGAATAGTTTGTGCCATAATAATACTGACTGATTTGCCACTGGTTGTTATAGGATTGCGCCACGGAACCGTGCGCGACAAACTGCGTGATATAGCCGTTCGGCAACGCCGCCGAAGTTTGATCATAGGGAGTTCCGGCCACGATTTCGCAGTAATTCCCTATCGACACGCCGTTTACTGACCCTATTTCGACATAGCGAAAATTGGCCGCGTGGACTGCGGTTGTATATGCCGTATTGTAGTTCATCTGAATCGTATTATTCTGATAATACGGCGCATACTGAATGCTTCCCCACAGTCCCGGCCAAACCGCGGTCCAGCCGTCTTCCATCCCGCCGTGCAAAATGAACGAATCGACATTTCCGCCAACGTTAATCTCCGTCCCTATGCCGTTGCCGTTGTACAGATTCCCCTGGATTTCAAGTCGATACAAGCCGCCTTCAGAGTAGATGCTGCCGCCGAGTTCACCGTTAGCGGAGTAGTTGGAGTCGTTCGGGTTGTACTGGTTCTGCGCCAGGCCGTCGCCATTTGTGTCGTACCAGCCAAAATCCCCGGCAATCGTCATTGTGCCAAGCAGGCCGCTGGTCTCGAGGGACATGCTGCCCGTAAACGCGCCGCCGATGTTCACGTTGCCGACAATGCCGTAAGCATTGATCCACGAGCCTTGCAAGAAAGGACTTGTAAAATCAATGGCGTCAGCGCTCCCGCCCGGCGCGGTGAATATGAACCCGCTGGTCGGCGTCGCACTGCTTCCGCCCGGTGAGTACGATGTGATATTCAGGGAAGCATAAGGCAGGTTGACGGTGGGGTGGTTGGCTGACGCTGCATCCAGCCCCAATGCGGCTTCATCAAAGTTGTCGCCCGTCAGGTTGCCCTGGATCGATATCGCGCCCAGTCCGGCGATGTTAGCGGAAGGGTCAGCCATGATGTAGCCGATTTCCGCGTAGCCGTTGGGCTCCGTGGAATTTCCGGGATGTACGGTGGTGATGCCGATATTGTCCCACGCAACCCCGCCGGTATGCGTTCCGTCGAAAGGCGTGGTGAATGACGGGCCGGCGACGTAATCCTGGAATTTTATCAGGAAGTTCGAGCCTGGAGAGATGCCCGCCTGCGCCGCGGCGGCGGCAAGGTCGATTGTGGCGTTCCGCCACTGGACGGGTTGCCAGGCCGTTACCCACTGCGAACCGTTCCACTGCTGATAACTTGCTGGCGGAGCAGGCGGCGTCCACACGGGATACCAGTTGACTCCGTCGGCGCTTATTGCGATGCCGTCGGCGTTGTAGTGGCCGGCGAAGGCTCCGTTGAACGCGTTCGGATTGTCATACCAGTTGGCGTAAGAAAAATTCATTTCCGCCTTGGTTGCGCCGGCAAGATCGACGTTCCATACTGCTTCGTTAAGTGAAGAACCGCCGTCACTGACTGTACGGTCCATCATCAAGTCGTTGGTGGCGTTCCCTGAGGCGGCGTAAGCATTGGTAACCTGTATGCGGCCGTTGCCGTCGGAAGAATACGTCGTCCACGAGGAGTTCAGAGCGCCGCTCTCAAAATTGTCGCCGGGTTGTGTCGGCGGAGTAACGGTAACGCTCAGGTTTGTGCTGGTGTTGCAACCGTTCTGAAATACGAGGCGGTAAATCTGATGCGTAACGTTGTCGTAGTCAACGCGCACCGAACCAGGTCCGGTAAGGGAAAAATGCACGGTGTCGGTCGAAGCGGGGTCGCCCTCGGCCATATTGAACGGCGTGACGGCATCTACGACTGCAGCGGCAGCGCTTAACAGGAGTCGTGACTCAAGGGCTTCGAGAGTGGGAAGCGAAAACAGTCTGGCTCCGCGGGCAGAATATCTGCGACCAATTATGGTGGACAACTTCATGACGTCCGTCCTTACTAAAATGCCTGGGAATTGATACTACCTGCTTCCCCTAATTCCTTAGGCAATAGCAAGGATCGGCGTACGCTTACACCGATATCTGAACTACTTGTTTAGTTTTCGCGTCTTTTCACCCCCGTACATTGCAGTTATGCGGTGGCAGCGGCGCGCCACCGTGTTCAATACCGTCAGCAAGAGGCTCATCTATGGCCATATTGTACGCAATTTCACTGAAAAAATCAATAGCAACTGGTGCCAGTGGGAAACAAACCAGCCTGCCGGCAACTATGAACATGCGCGTGAGCAACCGCCTCTTACAGGGGCGCTCTTTCCCCGCTATTCCTTGTGGTCCTAATGCTATATTTTGTATAGTGTTAGAATTATCGTTGCGGTTGGGGGGGATGAATACGGTAGCCTGGATTAGGGGATAATTCGGTAGCACATACCAGCACTTCAGAAAAACTTGTTTTTTCGTTCCGCCCAAAAAGCCGCGACACCTTGCCGAGTATCTAAGTAACTCCAAGAATGTTTCTTGCACTGTGTGAACGCCGCCGGTGACTGGCACAATTACGGAGCGCAGCCGAGCGGAGCGAGGCCCGCTCGTAGATTGTGCCTGTCATCCGGAGAGGTCAAAACTTGTTTGGAATTACCTAGTTTCGCCACCGGCGAACAGGAGCAATAATATTTGACTTTAGAGGTTGGAAGTGGTAGTAGAAAAGAAAGACTGGAGCCGGAAATTTCCCATGAAGTTTCAGCCGCTCAGCATTCATTCTGTATCGTTTGCATCTTGAAATTAAAGGAAGACAGACAGGCATGACGAACCCGCAACCGAAACACAACGAGGAGGCGCCGCCATGAAGATCAGAACGATTATCTATTTTATTTTGGCCCTGTTGGTCGCTTTGCCCGTGCTTATTCTTGCCGACGAATCGAAACCCGTTAAACTGCCAGACCCGCGGACGGACGGCGGCAAGGCGCTCATGCAGGCGTTAAAAGAGAGAAAGAGCGCGCGCGAATTCAGCCCCAGGGAACTTCCGATGGACGTCATGTCGGACATGCTTTGGGCCGCGGACGGAATAAACCGCCCGGACTCGGCGCGCCATAACCACACCGCCCCCTCCGCAATGGATATGCAGGAAATTGATATTTACGTGGCGAAAGCGGATGGCCTGTACCTGTACGACGCCGCGGCGAACGCGCTCACGCAGATTCTGCCTGACGATATAAGAGCGCTGACCGGCACGCAAGCGTTCGTCAAAAACGCTCCCGTAAATCTTATCTATGTTGCCGATTATTCCAGGATGGGCAAGTTGGGTGACGCGGACAAGGTATTTTACTCCGCCACCGACACGGGATTCATCAGCGAGAACGTGTATTTGTATTGCGCTTCCGCCGGGTTAAACACCGTTGTGCGCGCCTTGATTGACAAGGCGGCCCTGGCAAAGGCGATGAAGTTGCGCCAGGACCAGAAAATAATCCTCGCCCAGACTGTCGGATATCCAAAGGAACAGGAATAGGAGAGAAAAGACGGCCACTTTTTCTTAGGCCCGCGGTCATTTAGATGTATGCCAGCAAAGTTTTGAGGCGCGAAGCGCCGACTCGTAGAATAGCGCTTGTCCGCCTCCGGCGGGGTCTGACCCCGGAGCGCGTCAGACGCGACGGGAACTTTGCATTTGACGGCGCGCCCGCAAACCGTTATAATCCGCGCACTTTACCCGGTGGTGTAATTGGTAACACAGCAGGTTTTGGTCCTGCTATTCGTGGTTCGAGTCCACGCCGGGTAATTTTTTTATGCACTCAGCGCACCAGTCGGACAGGCCTGACAGGTCGGACTATACTTTGCGCCTTTGACCTCGTATTTTCCCTTGCGCGCTTTCGGTTTCATGTATAATATCCCGCGATTTGAAACCCATATCAGCCCAAAGGTGAAAAGTGTTTTCATATATTCTCGGTCCGGTTCTCTGCTACTTGCTGGGCGCGGTGCCTTTCGGCTTTCTCGCCGCGAAGGCCCGCGGCATTGACATCCGCGAGCAGGGCAGCGGCAACATCGGCGCCACAAACGTCGGCCGCGTGCTCGGCAGAAGCTGGTTTTTCGCAATCTTCGCCCTGGATTTTCTGAAGGGGCTTGCCTGCGTTTCGGCGATTTTTCTCCTGCTGAATCCGGGCAAAACGGACGAGGTGAATTTGCAGGTGATATACGGCTTTGCGGGAATACTGGGCCACATGTTTCCCGTTTATCTCGGCTTCAAAGGCGGAAAGGGCATCGCCACCAGTTCCGGCGTCTTCGCGTACCTGACGCCTTTTCCTATTCTCGCGGGACTCGTCGTCTGGGTAATACTTTACGCGGCGCTGCGGTACGTTTCGCTCGCGTCGATTTGCGCTGTGGTCGTCTTCACCGCGAGTTACTTTCTCTTTCCGTTCTTCTTGTACAAGTACGACGAGTTTTCGCCGAAGGTCCTTCTGCTCAGCGCGTCGTGCGTGTTGATCCCGCTGCTCGTGATTTTCCGGCACAGGCAGAACATTGCCCGGCTCATGAGCGGCAGGGAATTGCGAGTCTGACGAAATGAAATTTCAAAACATACTCATCATCGGCGACGGGGGATGGGGCACGGCGCTCTCGATAATGCTCCACCGCCGCAATTGCCGCGTTACGCTGTGGTCGGCGTTCCCCGACTACGCCGCCGAGATGAGCCGCACCCGCGAAAACCGCAAGTTCCTGCCCGGCGTGGAACTGCCCGGCGAAATCGGGATAACCGGCGACGTCTCCGACGCGAGCGACAACGTGGACCTGGCCTTCTCGGTCGTCCCGACGGTCTACCTGCGAAAATGCCTCAGCGGGCTTAAAGCCGCCTTGCGTGGAATCCCCATCGTCAGCGGCACAAAGGGAATCGAAAACGGAACGCTGCTCAGGCCGAGCGAAATCCTGAGCGAAATTCTCGCGCCTCCGAAAGTCGCCGTGATTTCCGGCCCGTGCCACGCGGAGGAAGCCGCGCGGGGGTTGCCCGCAAGTTACGTCGCCGCTTCGGACGACGCGAAATTCGCCGGCGAAGTCCAGGAACTGCTCAACAGCGAACGCTTCCGCGTGTACACCAACCGCGACGTTGTGGGCGTGGAACTTGGCGGCGCGCTGAAAAACATCATGGCCATCGCCGCGGGCATGTGCGACGGGCTGCGCTTCGGCGACAGCGCCAAGGCCGCGCTCGTTTCGCGCGGGCTGGTCGAAATGACGCGCCTGGGCGTGGCGCTCGGCGGCAGGCGAGAGACCTTCGCGGGACTGGCCGGACTGGGGGATTTGCTCGTCACGTGTTACAGCCGTTACAGCCGCAACCGCAGCGTCGGCGAAAAGGTAGCCGGCGGCCGCTCCCTGCAGGAAGTGCTCGCCGATACGGAAATGTCGCCGGAAGGCGTCTGGACCGTCCGCTCCGCGCTTACGCTCGCAAAAAAGAAGGACATCGAAATGCCGATAACCGCGCAGGTGTACGCGGTGCTGTTCGAGGGCAGGGCGCCGCTCGACGCCGTGAAGGAACTGATGCTCCGCCCGATGAAGTCCGAGCACGAAGGGCCTGTTGTCTGAGAGCCTAAGAAATGAAAATCTGCAAGACGATAGATGACGCGCGCAAAACAATCGCGGAAATGCGCAAGGGCGGCAAGACCGTCGGCTTTGTGCCCACGATGGGCGCGCTGCACGAGGGCCACGCCGGCCTCATCCGCGCCGCGAGAAACGAATGCGGCATCGTCGTCGTTAGCATCTTCGTCAATCCCGCGCAGTTCGGCCCGAAGGAAGACTACGCAAAGTATCCGAGTCCTTTCAAGGCCGATTGCCGCGTCTGCGAACGCGAAGGCGCGGACGTGGTTTTCACCACGACGCCGGAAGAGATGTACCCGGCGGGGTACGAGACCTATGTCGTGCAGGAGCGCCTGACGAAGGCGCTCTGCGGCAAGTCGCGTCCCACGCATTTCCGCGGCGTGCTGACGGTCGTCCTGAAACTTTTCAACATCGTCGCGCCGGACGCGGCCTACTTCGGCCAGAAGGACGCCCAGCAGGTCATCGTGATAAAGCGGATGGCCGCGGACTTGAATTTGCCGGTGAGAATTGTTACAATTCCTGTTTCGCGGGAGGCGGACGGGCTTGCCATGAGTTCGCGCAACGCTTACCTGTCGCCGGAAGAGCGCCGCGCCGCGACGTGCCTTTACGAGGCGCTTTGCCGCGCGAGGGAGATGGTGGCGGGCGGCGAGCGGGATGCCGCGAAGGTGCGCTCGGAAATGCGGCGCGTCATCGAAGGCCGCAAGAGCGCGCGCATCGACTATGTCGAACTCGTTGACCCGCGGAATCTCGAAGGAATCGACCGGATTTCCGGCGATACGCTTATAGCCGTCGCCGTTCACGTAGGCGGCACGCGCCTGATTGACAACCTTTGTCTCACACGCGATGGAAAGGACATCCTATGCTGAGAGAGATGCTGAAATCCAAGATCCACATGGCCATGGTCACGGAGACCAACCTGAACTACAACGGCAGCCTGACCATAGACCGCGACCTAATGGACGCCGCCGGCCTGATTCCCTATGAGAAAATCCAGGTTGTCAACATGAGCACCGCCTACCGCATGGAAACCTATGTCATCGAAGGCAAACGCGGCAGCGGCGTCATCGGCATCAACGGCGCGGCGGCGCGCCAATCGCAGGTCGGCGACAGGATTCTCATCATGGCCTATTGCACCATCGACGACGCCGAGGCGAAAAAGTTCAAACCACGGGTCATCATCGCGGACAAAAACAACCGCGTAGTGAAAAAGAAATAGTCGCGGCGGGCGTACAACTCCATCAGGCTTCATTTCTCTAATACAGGATAGTCTCTTGACCAGGCGAAGCCTTTCCTCAATCACGCTCCCCTCATACGCGAAAGTCAATCTCTTCCTGGAAGTCCTCGGCAAGCGCCCCGACGGCTACCATGAAATCGAAACCGTGATACAGGAAGTAAGCCTGCACGACACGCTGACCTTCACGCGCATCCCCGAAGGCATAATCGTCGAATGCGCCGACCCGCAAATTCCCCGCGACCAGTCCAATCTCGCCTGGAAAGCGACGGCGCTGATGCAGCGGGAATTTCCCGGCCACGGCGGAGTGCGCATCGCCATTATAAAGCGCATACCGGCCGGCGGCGGAATGGGAGGGGGGAGCAGCAACGCCGCCACAACGCTGAAGGCGCTCAACGCGCTGTGGGGCCTGGGGCTGGAGCATGGACGCCTTGAAGCATTGGCCGCTCAAATCGGCTCCGACGTTGCCTTCTTCATCAGGGGCAAGGCCGCGATTTGCCGCGGGCGCGGTGAAATAGTCCAGCCAATCCGCTTAACGAAGCGTTACTGGTACCTCCTGGCGTTCCCCGGATTCCCCGTTTCCACGAAAGATGTTTACACAAATTTGCAAACCTCCTTGACAACACCGTTTAAGCGTGCTAAACTTCATATTGGTGCAAAGTTTGGACTCGGAGCCGGAGAAGGGATGGCGATACTATTTAACAGGCTCGAACAACCCGCCTTCCGCTTGCGCCCTGTGTTGCGCCGGCTCAAGAACGCCCTGGGCAGGGCGTGTTCCGGGGGCGCGCTTCTTTCAGGAAGCGGCTCAAGCCTGTTTGGCATTTGCATGTCACGGAAGGAGGTCAGCAAAGCGAAGAAACAGGTGGACGGTAAGTGCAGGGTTATAACGATGGTGGTGTGTGGCAGACATTGAAACGCTTTCACGAAAACACTACTATTGGAGAAGGTCTGTGGACATTACCGAGGTGCGCGTCAAATTAATGAATGATAAGACGGAGAAGTTGCAGGCTTTTTGCAGTATTACCATCAGCAACGATTTTGTAGTCAGGGACCTCAAGATTATCGAAGGATCGTCGGGGCCTTTTGTGGCGATGCCCAGCCGAAAACTGGCGGAAAAA
>Ga0315284_10002999_pt1 | contig 24061 bp, 44 predicted proteins | sample YL17G09_16_MG_FD_203696 | JGI IMG/M metagenome (GOLD analysis project Ga0315284, IMG submission 203696) | Sediment microbial communities from Yellowstone Lake, YNP, Wyoming, USA - YL17G09_16 | ecosystem: Environmental > Aquatic > Freshwater > Lake > Sediment | place: USA: Wyoming | collected...
ACCAGTCGGTTAGGGTAGGAGCGGATGATGGATTATCATGCGGGTTTTTTGGAATTGTCGAAGACGCTGCAGGAGATAGCCGGAAATCTGGGCAGAGGGCGTTTTCCGGGGGATGAAAGGGGGGATGTTCTAAGGGCAACGGCTTCGGGGGCTCTCAAGAAGCAAGGGTGGGTCTACTATGATACCGAGGGGTGGCGGCATACCGGGGTGAAGGTGGCCATGCCGCTGTTGCGCGTGAAGGTAGTCACCGGTAGGAGCGACGAGGAGGAGCGACGTGGGCGGAGCGACGAGTAGGAGCGACGTGGGAGGAGCGACGAGGAGGAGCGACGTGGGAGGAGCGACGAGGAGGAGCGACGTGGGAGGAGCGACGAGGAGGAGCGACGTGGGTATATAGAGGGGAAACTGCCTACTGATCTTGATCTTCCTCCAGCCTATCGTACCCAGGCGAATTTGTGGCAGGCGAAGTATTTTGAGGCTCGTTGTGCGCTTGTCGGGGCGAATAAGGGATTGCGCCGCTTGCGTAACCGGCTTGATCGGGTAAGGGGACAGGGAAAGGTGGAAGAAAAGGGGGCGGAGGATCCCAAAACGATCCTTGAGTTGAACTGCAACGACGATGGTGATCCATATTGTCCCGAGTGTGCGGCTACGATTGGTACAGTTACTCCAGTGGACGCTTTGGACTTGGACAGGGCGGTGGCGACGGCGATTAGAGAGCCAAATTTGTTAAAGGCACTCACATGGATTTGTGTTTGGGCAATACGCCAAGCACGGTTTAACTATGGATCAGGAACGGATGGAGGGGTTGAAGTGTGCATCAAGAGGGTTATGTCCGCATATCCTAAAGGCGTGGGATTCCCACCCCAGGGGCGTTCGTGAGCAGTTTGATTAGCATTTCTGGAGCTGCGATATTGGGAGCAGAGGGAATGTGACGTTGGATTTGCTTGGGGACGCCCCTCCCCTCCCCAAATGCGTCGTTTGCGATGGGAAGGAAAATTAGGAGGGAACGGATGAATAGGGTGATGGAGGATGAGCCAGCGTTTAGCTGGCTTTTGCATGTAGAGAGGGGAATTGGACATGCGATAGCGTGGCTGGAGGAATGGGGAGTGGATGCGGTGTTGATCTTTATCATGGTGGTGTCCACGCTGGTTTTTGTGGGGACGATGCTTATCATGATAGGAAGAAGGAGGAAAAAGGAGGAGTATTGAGGGGTGAAGGAGACAGATGAGAAATTGGAGGGAATAAAAAGGGGGGATAATTGTCAGGAAGGGGGTGAATATGCCTTATCAACAGCAATGGGTAGACCCTGAAGTGTATCTCGAATACCACGGGGTCACATTCTACTGCACGTACAGGGACGATGATTGTGAGAACAATCCGCCAAGGACCTATGACTTCGTTATGGACCCGTCCAAAGGTATGGACGATAGCTTCAACGTGGAGGAATTGCCGGGGTGGAAGGCCTGCCCACACCCACCGTATCTAACGGGGGAGAATGACACACCATTGAATCGACTCAAGTGGGACAAGTGGTATGAGCACAACTTAGAGGCTAACTACATCAGGAAGTTCCTCATTCGCATGATTGACTACTTTGAGGCACTAGGAAGCGGAGGAGAATCGAAATGAGTAAGATGATGGTGCATTGTGGGGGCCAAAACGTAGCTTTGGAGGAGCTCCGGGGGTTTACGGTGCCGGGGGAGACTTCGAGTTATGTGCCGGTTGGGCACTATGATTTGGCGGTGGACATGGCCCATGTGGGGGCGGAGTTGCTGGCGCCGAAGGGATGGGGGTTGGAGAAAGAGCAATATGCGGTGACCAGGAATGGGGCAAGGTTCTTTGGGTTGCACGCCTACGTGAGGGAAGGGGAGAATGGGATGGGGTTGGCGGTGGCCTTCAGAAATTCTTATGACAAGAGCATGAGCGTGGGGATAGCGTTTGGGAGCCATGTATTCATATGTGACAACATGGCGTTGACTGGGGAGATGGTCACCATGAGGAAGCATACCACGAACTTGTTGAAGGATCTGGAGGCAGCCATAATACAGAAGTTCTTCCAGGTCGCAGGGGGATTTGCCTATTTGCAGAAGTTCAGGGACAGGATGGGGGAGGTAAGTGTACCTATGGTAGATGGGTACAGGATGCTGGGGGAGTTGATTGGGACTGAGGTGCTGACGCCGACGATAGGGTGGGCGGCGATGCGGGAGTGGCAGAAGCCGAACTTTGAGGAGTTCGGTGGAAGGGATGCTTGGTCCTTGTATAACTCTTGCACCTATGCTCTCAAGGCGGCTCCGCCGGACAAGATCATTGAGAAGCATTTGGCCCTGACGGAGGGGTTCAATAAGTGTTTTGGAGGGGAGGTATGATGCACCTGATGTTTATTGGGGAGCAGTTTTACCGGGATAGTGGGACGGTGATGGGGTGTCTATATGACGTGGGGGAAGAGGGATCGGGGGAGTGTCAGAGATCGGATTGGGCGAAGGTAAATATGGCTTTGAATAGAGGGGAAGAGGTGCATATACGTCCGGCTAATGAGGAAGAGATGTTGTGGGCGTATAGGGAACTGGAGCGGGTGATCAGGGAAAAGGAAGGGGAGGGGATATGAGGGATATTGGAAATATGAGGGTGGTGGGACAGTGCCGGTTGGGGGACAAGGATGTCAGAGTGGAGGTGCCGGTGAGGTTGGGGGAGGAGTTTCCCTTTATGGTGATAAGGGTTGAGGGGTATGGTGACAACGAGTCGATGGATGGATGTGGATCGCCGTTGGTCTTGGAGGTAGCAGGGGGAAGATTGAGGGCGGTAATTTGGAGGGACATCAACAGTGTGGGGGATCCGATGGTAGTGGACCTGGAGGGCGCTAGGGAGAAGATGCGAAAGGATGAGTAGGGGAGGAAAAGTGGAGGCGGTGTTCGGAGAGCGTGAAGGGAAGGGTGAAGTATAGATCAAGGGATTGAGGGCAGGGTTTTGGCCCGATAAATGGAAAAAAAGGTAAGAAACAAGGAATTGATTTGGCGGGGTAAGATGATAAAATATGGTGAACATCCGACCGAGAGATGCGGAGGTGGAGATATGGGAATGACGGAGGGGGAGGAGAGACGGTATGGTTTTCCATATGATTCCAAATATAGGGAGAGGGCCTGGGAAGGACAGGAAGAAGAGGAAAAGCGGGTTGCTGACGAAGGAGTTGAAGAGGAGGCTGCCGAAGCTGTATGCGACGCAGGGAACTCCGTTTGCCGAGAAGATAATAGTGGCCCGGTTCGTGGATAGCAAGGGAATATGGAGATGGTATTTGATCGAGGGGGAGGAATGTGGAAGCGAGGGGGGAGCTGTTAGGGGAGCTGCGGAGCAGCGTGGGGCGGAGCAGCGTGGGGCGGAGCAGCGTGGGGCGGAGCAGCGTGGGGCGGAGCAGCGTGGGGCGGAGCAGCGTGGGGCGGAGCAGCGTGGGGCGGAGGAGTGGGAGTTCTATGGCATGGTGGTGGGGACGGGGGTGAGGTATGAATATTTCAAGCTAAGTGAATTGGAGAAGGTAGGGACGGTGATAAGGGATAGCGAATGGAAACCGAGGAAGTTGAAGGAAGTGGTGCTTCTTTGAATTGTCAATGGAGTCAGCGAGTGCCGGAAAAAGGCACCGACGCGAGAGGGGGCAGTAGTGAGTAAAAGGGAGATGGACAGCGAAGATTATATCACATTGAAATGGGGAACATTGAAGTCGTGGCAGCTAACAAGTAACAGAGGGCGAGAATTGATTAAGCGATATTATGAACTAGGGACGTGTATGTCAGCGGCTCTGCAGCATGATACACCGGAACAAAAGAGGATCATCTGCGAAATAATTGACATTGTTCCTGGAGACATTTACTTGGCCTGGGATGATAAGTATGTTTCAAAAGGGGAAGCGAAGCAATATGTAATGGGGCGTTGAGTAAGGGGAGTGCATGGGAGACAGCGCGTGCTAACCAATCACTGCACGCGACCGCAGGTCGAGGTCGAACAGAGTCAGAGTAATCCATCTGCGGCGGGGTGAGTTCGGCGTTAGCACACTACTCTGTTAAAGGAGGGTTCAATGAGTCTTGATGTATACCTCACAGGCGCAACAACGACATCGCCGTGCATGTGTCCGAAGTGCTATAAAGAACACATGGCAGAACATACTGAGGAGTTCTATTCGGCCAACATCACCCACAATTTCGGCAAGATGGCTGATGAGGCTGGCATTTATGAACACCTCTGGCAGCCAGAGGAAATCGGCATCAGTAAAGCATCACAACTTATTGAACCCTTGCGGATTGGCCTGGCACTACTCAAAAGTGACCCTGATCGCTTCAGTAAGTTTGATGCTTCTAATGGATGGGGTTTGTATATTCACTTTGTGCCATTCGTTGAGAAGTACCTGAAGGCGTGTAAGGAATATCCTGATGCCGATGTCCGAGTATCGTTGGGCCGCACGGAAAGCGGCTACAGGAGGCAATTGTGAACATTAACGAGTGCTACAAGAAATATGAACATCTCGATCATCTCTTGTCTGATCCCCAGTGGTTGGCAGACGGTAGCTTACAACAGGGAGTGCTATTAGACCTCTGGCAAACGGTCAAGCAGGCGGCCCAACCAGGCGCTGCAAGCGACCATTTAACTTACTGGGATAGGGGGCGATTGAGGAGGTTGTAGCCTGAGCTGACCGTTGGGCCGCGAAGGAGGGCAAATGGAAATCAGATCGTGTAATGGATGCGAGTGGGTAGGGTGGCTGTCTGAAACTATACACCCGAAACACGTGGAGAGACGACTGAAGTCGTTACGCCAAAGTGGGTCAAGGATTTGAGGGATGCGGCCCGACCAGTCACTCCAGCGGACACGATGACCGAATGGGAGAATGCGATGCACAAGGCTGGCATCCAGGGCAAGGTAGCGCGAGTCTACCCCAAGTTCTACCCCTATGGCGGGCTGGCTATCTACGTGGAGCTGACTGATGGAACGAAGTACAGCCCGTACTTCAATCAATCTCCCTACGACGAATGCGAGCAGACCAAGAAATGTGGTTGTGACGGATGCTCGGCGGAACGATCGCCTCTGTGGTGGCTCAGTTCAATGTATGGGGCAACAGAGTGGGATCCCCCTGATCTGTGGCGGAAAGTGACCTGGGACTAGGAGGAGGAGCCCGCAGAAAACGGGTCTTCGGCGGTTAAAATACAGTTTGGAGGGAGCAGCCATGAAAACAACCGGATCGGTGAAGATAATGTCGTTACCTGTCACATTTGCGGCTAACCAGCCGTGGGATCAATACGAGGTATTGAAGGCAATAGATATTCTGAAGGATATGAGGGAAAATGCTCAATTTGTGGGATAAGACCAATTTTGATGAGGTGAAAAGGGCGATGGTGGGGGGAGATGTGTGCCTGGTGGACCTGGTAAGGAGGGATAATGGGAGGCATGTGGCGGTGATCTGCGCCTATTGGGAGGATGACCAGGATAGATACTGGTTTACTCCGTTGGCACAGATGATAGAGGGCAACGCCTTTGAATTGTTTGAGAAACCTGATCCGAATCAAATGGATGGGTACTTCGGGCCGGAGGAGGGGGGTACCCGAGGAGGTAAGGATTAGGGAGGAGCAAGGAACGATCGAAACATCGAGAAAGGAAAGAGAGGGAATCATGACGGAAGAGAAGGGGAATCCCGTCGGTAACGGGAGAAAGGACATGGAAGTGGATGATTATATAACTATGGGAGAGAAGTATGGACCGGCTATGAAGATTGAGACCCAGGAGGAGGCGAATGAGTATTTAGAGAGGTGTGTGAGGCACAATATGAATTTTGGGAATACTCGGGAGGAGGCGGAGAGTATAGAGAAAAGCAACCTGGGTTACTATGCCGGATATTACGATGATGAAACCAGGAGGAGGGTAGAGAGATTATTCAAGTGCGCACACCCCGTGTTCGGGAGCATAGAGGAGAAGGGGCCACCGACGCTGAGGGAGGCATTTGAGTTGGGGATGAGGATGGGGCGGACGCATAAATGAGAAGGATGTACCACGAGAGATAGGAATGATAAGGGCAAATGGAGGGGGAGGATATGGCGGTAAGGAGTAGTTGGAAGGGGAGTTTGGGATGGGGGATGGTGTCGTGTGATGTCAGGGTTTTCAAGGTGGAGGAGGTTGAGGCAGAGTTCCATATGTATCATCGGGAGTGCGTGGAGGAATGGATTGCTGGTGGAAGTAAGGAAGGGGAGAAGACCGGTAGGGTGGAACGGAAGACGACATGCGGAAGGTGTGGCAATGAATTGCTATGGAGGGATGCTGCACGGGGGATAGAGGTCGGTGGAAGCGTGGTGTTGCTGGAAGGGGATGAGCTGGAAGGCTTGAAGGAGGAGGTGGAGGACTACGCGGAGATCGTTGGGTTTATGAAGTGGAGAGATGTGGACTTAAGGGGTCTAAGCGATTGCTACTATTTAAGCCCCGTGTTGCCGAAAGCCAAGAAGAAGATGGGGCTGGTGATAAAGGCCTACAGGCTGATCTACGAGGCCATGAAGGGTTCTGGGGTGTGCGCCCTGGTAAAGATTGGGTACAGGGGTAGGTGGAGACTGGCGGTGATGCAACCATATCCGAGGAGTGAAGAGGTTGGTGACACTGGGATCATGTTGCTGCACTGGGTGCTATGGAAGAACAAGGTCAGGGACTACTCGGTGCTTGTGCCCGCGGGGGACGTGGGGGTGTTGAGCGCCGATGAATTGAATCATGCCAAAGGGATGATAGCGGCTAATGCGGTGGACTTTGACAAGGTATGGGCAGGGATGAAGGATGAAAGAGTAGACAAGATAGGGGACATAGTGACGAAGGGCATGTTGAAACAGGCGACCGATGCATGGGAAATGATGAAGGGGTGAAAAGGTGCCTGGACGAATTGGCGGAAGGGCGGCAGGGGGGGGGGGAGGGGGGCCGAGTGCGGCGCATTTGGGGATTTGATGGATGAGCTGGGGGTGGTTTCATCGGCGCTCAAGTAGAGCAGGCGTTGAATCACAATATGATCACGGCACAAGGGGAGGAACTATTGATCCGTGGCTGTAAGTATACGGGCGATAAATGGCGCTTCTGTCCTTGGTGTGGGCTGGAATTATTTGCCGCCCAACCAGCCACTCCAGCGGACGCTTGCCCAGACTGCGGCAAATCAATGATGGGTGACTGTCTCTGCGCTATTGAGGCAGATGATTGCCTGCCTGAAGGGGAATAAGCGCCGCTGAGTTTGTCGTTAGGCAGAAATGGAGGTTCAATATGCATGTACTATTCTTTGCGAATGGCAATACCGCATTCTTTGATGAATCGGGTGCCCAAGTTCCAGAACTTCAACGCTCTTGGCTCAAGATGTATGTGGCTTTCTTGAAGGAACACGGCATTGATCCAACTAAAGTCGATTACACATTACCAAACAGTTCTCATGCAGTGGTGTTCCCCACAAGTGACGGTGACTTTAATTGGCAGATTTCTGGCTAACCAAGTCACTGCACACCGACCGCAGGTCAGGGTCTCTCTTTAAGGGAGAGGGTGGTTCCCCCTGCGGCGGGGTGAGTTCAATCGTTAGGTGCCCTTGAGGGGTGAATCATATTTGAGGTGTAGGGAGGAAGTGAGATGAAGAAGACATCGGTGATTAGTGTGGAGGGGATGGTGAAGGAAAAGGGATTGCTGACGGTGAAGGAGGCAGCGGAGATCCTGAATGTCCATCCCAATACGGTGAGGACGTGGGGTAATTTGGGCTTATTACCTGTATATAGGGTTGGCCCGAGGAGGGATAGGAGATTTCGGCGGGGGGACCTGGATGCCTTTGTGGTCCCCGAAGGGGGGTAGGAATGATGTGGGCGATGTTGGCACAGAGCAAGGGGTGTGAGTGGTTGGATGGGCTCGGGGATGAGTACCTGGTAGAAGAGAAGGTAAAGGGGATCAGGTGCAAGGCGGAAATCAAAAAGGGGAAGGTTAGATTGATAGGGAGAAGTGGGGCGGATTTCACGGATAGTTTCCCGGAGATCGTGGAGGCGTTGGAGTGGGTCAGGGAGGATGTGGTGTTCGATGGGGAGATCGGATTTAGGGGTAAGGATGGAAGATGGGATGAGTCGCAGGTGATAGCCAGGGCCAATGGATCGGCCCAAATGAACAGATTATTGGCCAAGGTGATGCCGGCGACGTTCTACGTTTTTGATGTGATTGGCGGAGATGGTGATCTGATTGTGCGGAAGGCGAAGGCAGCAAGTATATGGTTGGACCGTGGGTGGCCGGCGGATTGGGTTTCGGTTCGGTGGGAGGTGTTGGGGCATGTGGGGGGAGGACGGGGGCGACAATTGTTTGATCAGGTGGTGGCGGATGGTGGGGAGGGGGTAATGGTGAAGAAAGTGAAATTTAGGTACAGGGCGGGGAGGAGCTGGGATTGGATCAAGGTGAAGCCCTGGAAGAAGGATAAGTTGTGGGCGGTGGCTCTTACTGAGGGGAAAATTGAAGGGTATGGAGCTATCGTGCTGGTGGATTGGACCGGGAAGTATGTGGGGAAGGCTGGGGGGTTGTCGAGCAGGGTGATAGAGGGGTTCAAGAAGGAGAATAAGGGAGTGTTCGGGGCGGTGACTGTGCCTGTGGAGGTATGTCGTGAGGTGGCACTATGGTTGAAGGATGAGGGAACTGGATTGATGGGGATACCGGTGGTGATCCGATATTTGGCTATAAGCAAGAAGGGGATTTTGCAGTCAGCGGAATTCAACTCCGTATAGGGGGCACGGATGCATGATAGAGTATTGTCGTTCACGAGGGTGCCGGAGGCCAAGAAGCGGTGGGCCGCGCACCTCATCGAGTACGAAGGCCGGGTGACCCTGGGGGCCGTGACGTACGACTACTGCGTGTGCGTCAACAAGGAGAAGCGCTTCCACGAACTGCACGTCGACATCGAGGGTAAGGGCCCGAGGGTCGGGTGGAGGCAGGGCAGTGAGTTCGACTGCCCCAAGTGCCGCAAGGAGTTTTCGCCGGGGTTGTTCAAGGCGCTGACGCCGATGATAGAGAAGGACACAGGGTTCAAAGTCAAGAGGTCGATTTACATGAGCGACTATGGCTGGTTCAGCTTGTGGAGCATGAAGCCGGGCGTGGTGATACCCCACGACGCGGAGCCGGTGCGCACGAAGGGCACCAGGGTCGCCCCGGAGGTCGTGAAGGTGGACATGTGGTACGAGGGCGTGTGCCCGGTGCACGGCAAGGTGCTGGTGCACGACACGGACGTGGCGGACTGAAGGGGAAGCGGGGCTAAAAGGAGGCCAGCAAATGAATTCAGCACCCAAGGATCCGAGTGGTAAATACATTGTAGCAGTGGTTACAGTAGTGTATGGCATATTGATAGGCATTGCTATTGGAGCATTTATATATAGTGTGTTAACGAACGATGCCTGAATCAGGGAGGTTGGGGATGGCACATAGCAATCATTACTACTGCGGTTTTTGTCGGAAAGAGGTGAAACCGGTATGCACGCCGGTTAGGAGTGGGGGAGTTAGGAGTGGGGGAGTTAGGAGTGGGGGAGTTAGGAGTGGGGGAGTTAGGAGTGGGGGATTTATACGGGTGTGTGAGGTTTGTGGCGGGCATGTTTATGTGGATGCCAAGATGAGGAAAAAGGTTCCTGTGGTGGACGGGGTGATAAGGGCAAAAGGAGGGAGGGATGAGTACGAGGTGTCAGATTGCATTTTATGATAGGAGGCCGAGGGGAGAGAAGAGCATCATGGAGAAGTGGGAGGCGTTGGTATACCGGCATTCGGATGGGTACCCCGAGGGGGTGATGCCGGAGCTGGTGCCGTTTTTGAGGCGATGGATGAAGGTAAGGGGATGGGACTTGGAGTATTGTGCCGCTAGGCTCCTTCAGGATATGTGCAATAGATACGACCGTGGGGTAAGGGAGAATGGGGGGAGGTAAAGGGATGGAGGGAACAACGTGATGGGATACTAGGGCATGGGGTATGTAAGAGATTGCATCGTTCCTATATGTGGTGTACCCTCTGGGGGTGGGTTGCGGGGTGGATGTGTATGAAGTGAATGTATGGTTGGAGAGGTGGGAGTTCAAGAGGATAAAAACGGTGAATATTGTATTGGAGGGAAAGAAGAAGTGAGTCATTTTGTGGTACTGGCGTTGGTTCCAGGGTTTGTGGGTCAAGACGTGGAGTGGTATGTAGAGTCGATTCTTGAGCCGTATAGTGAGGAAAAGGAGGTACCAGCGTATTTGGAGGAGTGCTGGTGCGTGGGGGTGAAGGCACTTAAAGAGATACGGCTGGAGGTGGACAGCCGACTGGGGACGATAGATGTACACAGAAAGGCATACTGGGCGGTGGAAGGTGACCGAGACAAGTGGTGGGAAGAAGAAGTGCGGGAGCCTCGAGAGCGCTTGGAGAAGGAATTAAGGAAGGGAAGAGATGACCTGGAGTTGCCGGACCCGAAGTGTAAGGAGTGTGAAGGGACGGGGAAGAGGTTAAGTACATACAACGAGAATTCAAAGTGGGACTGGTGGGTGATCGGGGGAAGGTGGACCGGGTACTATGATGGCTATAAACCAGAGGAAGACCCTCAGAATCTAGAGACATGTTTGTTTTGTGGGGGTACGGGGAAGAGGATAGAGATGGGCATGGAGAGGTGCAATGGGTGTGACGGGAAGGGGAAGAGGGTGAAGTCTATGTTGGAGCGGCATTATGGGGATATCTTCCCGGTGGAGAACTTGTTGGCGGGGTGGGAGGAGAATAAGGCGCCGTTTGCCATAGTTACCAGGGACGGGTGGTTTGAGAAAGGAAAGATGGGCTGGTGGGCTATTGTAAGCGACGAGAAGGATAAGGACATGTGGAGGGATGAGGCCCGTGGGGTGCTGGAGAAGTATAGGGATCATACTGCGGTCGTTGTTGACGTTCATATATAGAGTGGAAGAGTGGAAGAGTGGAAGAGTGGAAGAGTGGAAGAGTGGAAGAGTGGAAGAGTGGAAGAGGGAGGAAAATGGGAGCGGACTTGTACATTGATAGCGTTATTGAAGAGGCGAAGAATAAGTATGGATCGAAGTTTAAGTATTGGGCGAACAAGCGGGATGAGCTCCAGGGGGGAAGCCCGGAGCACGCGGTGGCCCAAAAGAAGGCGCAGTACTACTATCGGATGATGTTCCCCAGCAAGGGGTACTTTAGGGATTCTTATAACGACAGTGGTTTATTCCCGATATTGGGGATGTCGTGGTGGATGTTGAAGTACATAGATGATGAGGGAGAGATCAGTGTAGAGAACTGCAAGCTGTTCTTGCAGGAAATTAGGAGGAAGAAAGTGCCATCGCTGGCGTGCTGGGTAAACGGGAGGAAGGTAAAAGGCGATGGGGAGGAATGGCGCAGGTATTTTGAGAAGAAAAGGAAAGGGCTAATGGCATTTTTGAGCCGGGCCATAAAGTTGGGGGAAACGGTGAAGGCTTCGGTATAAAGGGGTGGGGAAATGGCGAGGAAACAGAATCATGAGAAGTAGGTTGTATTCACTGGAGGTTTGTAGTTGTGAGAAGTGTCCGCATATTCGACTGAGTGGTGGGGAAAGGGGGGGCCGATTGTCCCGTTACTGTGGGCAGACACGAAAAACGGTGACAAAGAATACGGATATTCCACTGTGGTGTCCTTTGCCGGAGGCTCCGCAACCTATACGGACGTGCAACCGGTGCGGCCATTATAGTTTCATGAAGGACCTGTGTGATATTAAGGGGAAGATGGATTTCAGTGCCCATATTCCTGGGTGTGAAGAGGACTTCGTTTTGACTGAGGCCTTTCTTGAATATACATGCCCTCACTGTGCCAGGGATCAGCAATTTGCGTCTCTTCGGGGGGTATGTATGTTCTGTGGTAAGGAAATACCGAAAAAGAAGAGGAATAAATGATTCAGTATCAGGTGAAGCTGAAATTTAATGGGGAGCAAGAGGCGGAGCGACCCCCTAGCATGGAATTTGCAATGATGCATAAGCTCAAATACCGAAGAGAAAAGGAGGAGAATGAAACTGGTGGATCTGTTGGATAAGGCTAGTGAGGGGTATCCCGACACGAGGTTGTACTACACCAGGAAGGGGAAGTTAATACGGAAGAACCTGGGGGACGGGTTGGCCAAGTTCATAGTGGCGGAGCTCATAGAGACCTTTGATCCTGAGAAATCGGACGACCTTCAACTGAGTACGGCCATAAGGGTCACTGGAAGAGCCATTGAGGACCTGGGAGAAATAAAGCAGGAATTGTTGGAGAGGAGGGAAATGAAAAAGGGAGATGTAGTGAGGTTGGAGACAGCGAGGATAAAGGGGATGCCGGGGAAGATTGTGGAGTGTGATGTGACCCTGATGGAAGATGTATGTGAGGGGAGCACCGTGCGGACAGTGGTGGTTGAGAGCAAGATCATTGGAAGACAAATAGTGAGGATAAAGGACCTGAGGGAGAAGGAGAAAAAGAAGAGGAATAAATGATTCAGTATCAGGTGAAGCTGAAATTTAATGGGGAGCAAGAGGCCAAGTTGGAAGAGTGGCTGTGGAGGTTGCAGGCTGTGTGGAATTGGGCTGTCAGGAAGATTGAACTGGATGGCAGGGATGGAGTGCGGTATTCGAGTATGGAGTTTCGGAATCAGCTTGCGGGGCACAGCAAGAAGATCGAGATTCCTAGTCATACGATACAGGGGGTACTCAGGACTGCTCATGATGCGTGGGTGCGATGCTATAAGGGGATTGGAGGCTCAAGTGGGGCAATATTGGAAAGTGGTGAATTTGAAGAAGAGGGAGTTTTTGTTCCCGCATAAACTGGGCTGTGGACTGAAGCTATGGGAGCAATTGGCGAATCACCCGGGGACGGGGGCGGCGTTGCTTATCCTGTGTGCAGCGATGCCGGAGGCAAGAGGAGGAGGGGATTTTGATTTAGGGGAGAACTGGCACGGGCCGGAGAGGACCATTCCTCCGCATAACGTTACCCCAGGGCCGATGCCGGAGAATTACGAGGAGGTGGCCAGGGCGACGATTGGAAGGTGGGCTGGTGATCCCATCGCCTTGGTTGGGGACTGTGCTGAAAGAGGAGACCTGCCAGCGAAGTATAAGGCGGAGATAATCTATAGCTTATGCAGAAGCGAAGAAGACCAAAGGGGATACGTGGCGGGGGGATACGTGGCGGGGGGAGGCGGGTATACGGACATCAGCGACATGGTGGCCCTGGTGATTGAACACGAACTACGGGGTAAGTTTACCGGCGATGGGTGGAAGGCCTGGGATGACGGGTACTTTAGTCTGTATTTGGATAAGAAGGGATCGTGGTACCAGGTGTTGGAGGGGAGAGCGAAGCTAGCGGGCAAGAGCGTGAAGGATTGGGTCACTGAAAAACTGAGGGACTGGCTGGATGAAAAGGGGGAGGTAAATGACTAAAGGGGGATGGAATAGGTTGGATACTCCGGTGGAGATGGGGTATAAGGCGACGTGGAATAGCCCGTGGTTTGTGATCAGAGAATTTATGCAGAATTCTTGTCCGTATGATATGCCGTTGCTCATCCTCAAAGACGGCAAAATTCAACTTGTGGACATAGGAAAGTTCGTTGAAGATCGTTTGGAAGATGACAGACAAGGTACCTGCAAAGACTCGGTTTATGCGTTGTCATTTCATCTACCATACTTTCAAAAATCCCTATTGACATGGCAGAAAATTGAAAAGGTATACCGACATCCTTATCAAGGCGATATGGTGAAGGTCGCATTTACCAACGGACTAGGAGCTAGAGTGACTACTGGGCACAGTTTGTTCAAACGAACCCTGGCCCATGGCAAGGTTAGTACTCGTTCCTTACCTACCTCCAATCTGTTACCAAGTGATTATGTTGCAATACCTTTCACCAATCTTCAAGTAGCTAGCGCTGACGAATTCGATGTATTGGAGTGCTTGCAGGATAAATCAGGTATTGTTGTCAGAAACGAAGCCGAACATCTTATTGGGGCAGGTCTTCCGATTAGCAAGGACGCGAGACACTTAGATTCGGTGCCTCTTTCGGTTATCCGGCAATACAATGTGCCGCTATCTAAGTATTGTCTGATTGACCTTCGGTGGGGTAAAAACCCTATCCCTCGAACACTACCGATGGAGCCCCTTGTATTCTTGATGGGACTCTACTTGGCTGAAGGTAGCATTATGAGGCACAAGGAGACGGCGAGCAAAATGATCTGTTTATCCCTAGGTAGACATGAGACAGCCTTGCTTCAGAGAGTGGAGGACAATGCCCGCAGACTCGGGGTGCCTATTTCAGTAACACACCCGCATAAAACTGCGGTGAATGTATTGTTGTCATCTTGGGTGCTAGCCTGTCTCTTTGAACAGCTATTCGGTAAGGTGCGTGCGAACGGAAAATACATTCCAGATATGGTGTTCAATCTTAGTCTTGATTACCGAAGGTTATTTCTCGATGGCTATGTTGCTGGTGACGGCTATTCTAACAAGGAACAGGATAGGGTAATTGCAGCCACAGCCTCGGTCAAATTAAACCGAGGGCTTCAATACCTGCTGCTCCTGAGTAGGACGCCCTTCAGGGTGGAAACTAAACCACCTGAGGATAGAATGGTCAAGGGTAAACTGGCGCATTTTGGGGAGTCTTACCGCTTTTATGTTAGGAATAGTGGTGGCGATTGGAGGAACAAACAAGAGTACGGAGATCTTAGTTTCGTTGGAGTAAAGAAGGTTGAGCCCATCGAATACGATAGACAATGGGTCTACGACATAGGCGTGCCAGGCTTTGAGAATTTCGTCGGCGGCGATAGTCCGTTGATGGTGCATAATTCTATGGATGAACACGACCAATCGGGAGTGAGTGAGATGCCGATGCTGCGGAGGATAAGGGGTGGCGTGGAGATCGAGGACAGTGGAGGCGGAGTGGGGGCGTCTTCGTTATTGCTAAGGGAGGTAAAGGGAGGAAAGGGCCTGAGGGGTCAGTTCGGAGAGGGGTTGAAATGGGCCTGCCTGGCAGCACTCCGACTGGGGTATGACGTAAGGATAGAGAGCGAAAAAACAGAGATTGTGCCCTTCGTGAAGGAAATGGACTTTGATGAGGAGCCCGTAAGGTTGCTGTGTTTCAAATGGCGGAAGAAAGAGGGAAACGGTGAGAGGGTAGGGACAACGGTTACGGTGAAGGGATATGATGGGCTGCTGTATGAGGACAGATTTTTCCAGTGGTTCCGTGGGGGGAAGAGGTGGACCAGCGGGAAGGACTGCGTGGTGTGCCGGGCGGAGGGGCTGGAAAACAGGCTGTATGTAAAGGACATCTATGTACGGGAGCTCGGGGATAAGGTGAGATCGAGGTTTACATACAACTTGTGGAATGTAGATGTGGACCCTGACAGGCTACAAGTGAAGAGTTCCTGGGATCTGGGGTACGAGGTGAGTAAGTTGTGGCTGGGGTGCAAGGATGTGGACATGGTTGGGGAGCTGTTGCAGGCCGTGGCTGCTGGGGAATGGGAAAAAGAAATAGCATGGAGCGGTTGGCCGACGCCGGATATCGAGGTGTGGCAGGAGGCGTGGAACAAGGTATTTGGACAAAGGGTGTTGGGCACGGATGATTTCTATAGGGAACTGGTGCAACATGACGGATTTGACTTGGTGGAGATGCCGGAATCATTTAGGGGTGTATTGAAGAGGGCTGAAGTGCGCACCGATAAGGGGACGGCCAAGGATTATGATAAGGAATTTCAGGACACCACGGTGATTGTGGAAGAGGAAACATTGAGTGCCGTGAGGAGAAATAATTTGGGGTGTTTGAAGATGTTGGGGGTGGAGTTGCAAGAGCGACCGTGGGAACAGGTTAGTGGTAGGGTTCAAGTGTTGGCGGCGAGGATCCCTCCGCTGGCTGACGGGCGGGCAGTAGAGGGGGTAATGAAAGGAAATGACCTATATTTGAATGTTGACGCCTTGGACGATTTTTGGGAGGCATTGAGATTGTGGGCTCATGAGCTGGGACATTTGGCCGCAGACGGTGACCTGGGTAATTCTTGGAGACATACGGAGACTATTTTGGTCAACGTTACCAGGCATTTACATTCCAGGGCTGGGGCTGTGGCCAGCGTCGTGTGGAAAGAGGTCCGCTGATGTGGCAGGAGAGAGTAAGAGGAACGTGGCGCCAGGTGAAGGTAAATAAGGTGATGATGGAGATTGAGGGAGCGCGGGGTGGTGAGGATATAGTGGAGGGGATGAAGCGCGGTGTCCCTTGGGGAGGGTATAGATGGGTGGAGTGCGAGGTGATGGCTAAAGGGTGTGAAAGAATAGACATGGTGATGGATAAGGATATACCCGACGTGATGATAAGGGATTTGATTGATACCGTGTGTGGGTATTGCACCGTAGGAAGATTTGAGGGAAGTGGACAGTTGGGTGGAAGTTAGGTATAGTATTGGGGGACTTTTATAGCCATAAGGTCGTTTTTGTTGAGTAGTTTGGTGGTGATGATAAGGAAGGGGACAGGGGATGAGGATAGCCAGGGGTAAAGGCAGAAAGAATGTGTTGGTGACGATGGATTGCCATAGCGAAGCGGAGGTAAGGGCCTTGGAGTGCCGAATGGTAGTGTGCAGGGCTAGGAAAAAGAGTAATCCGGTGTGTCGACAATGCGCTGAGATCGCCAGTAGAGTCAGGGAGAAATGCGAGGAAGTACTTAATAAAGGGGGAGAGGGTCATGAATGAGAACAAGGATCTTTGGATCACGGTTACTCAGGCGGCTAGGATGGCGGAAAAGAGCATAGACAGGAGATGTAGGAAGTTGGGGATAAGTGCTTCGGGGCTTGAGGCCCTGTGGACCTTGGAGAAAAGGGGGCCAGTGACCGCGTATCGATTGGCCAAGATCATGGCCCGAGAGCACCATAGTGTGGTGGAGCTGGTGAACCGGATGAGGAGCAAGGGTCAGATAAGGCGTGACGGGCTCAATTTGCATGTGACTGACGATGGAAGGGGTGTAATGAATACAGCACTGGGCCAGGGGGCCCTGGGGGTATTTGAATCTATCGGGAAGAAAGAGGCCATGGCCTTGGAGGCGGCGATGAGGATCCTGGGAGATGCCGCCAAGAAGGATATGGGGATCCTCGGGGAGGAATAATGAAAAAGGTTATGGTGGTGGTGGGGTTGATCCTGTTGGGCATCGCCGCGTTGTTGGTGGCCGTAGTGGGGGTAATCGGGGCGCTGGCTGTGATGTTCGTGGGGTTGATGCTGTTCATTGCCCTGGTGAGCAAGGGCGTAAGGGTGTTCAGTGGGGAGGAAACGTGGGAAGAGGACGACGATGGTGTGTATTATCGGCGGAAGAGGAGAAGGGCAAGGAGAGGGGATCAGTGGAGAAGGGATTTGTATTTACCGAGGAATAATCTGAGGAATAACTTGGCGAATTTCTCTGTGCCTAAGGAGCTGTATGACTTCCGGGTAGGGGGACGGGTGGGGGGACGGCGTCGGAGACGTGACGATCGGGAGAGCCGGGATGAATAGTAGCCTGTCACATTTGGAGGCGCAGAGAAGATACGCCAGGACGAGGAAGGGCCTGGCCACCAGGAGAAGGTACCGTAAGACGGAGAAGGCCAGACTTACCACGAAGAAGTATCTGGTTGGCAGGAGCAATGGTGAGGTCGAAGTGTCGGTGTACTACTGGAGAGACGTAAAGTACATGAATGGGGACATCCCTGAGAGCAAGGATGTGTTTGAGAACGATTACATAAAGTTGCCTATGTCCCTGGGGGAGTTGTGGAGCGAAGGGGCAGGGACGGACACTGCAGAAAGAGTGTTTGAGACAAGTAGCTTGTGCAAGAAGAGCATGCAAGAGTGGATAATGAAGAATCTGAAGCCTCATCCTCATACATCGATGAGCGTGGGGGACGTGGTAGAGATTTGTAAAGGGGGAAAGAGGAAAAGGAGTGTGGAATTGTGGTTGTGTGGAATGGCGGGGTGGATTGACCTTGTGGAGTGGTGGAAAAAATAAATGAAGCATAAAGAGGAGATAGGAGATGAAAACTTGGGATGATGTAAAGAAGGGACCGCATGGGCTGTGCCTGATGAATAAGGCGGAGTTGGCGGCGCTAGAGGAAGGTCAACGCGAAGTCCTGAAGGGGCTGGGACTAAAAGAGCTGCACTATATGAAAAAGTTCGAAGATGGCAGCAGGGCCGTGGTGGTGCTGTTATGGGATGAAGACAAAGGAAGAATGTGGAGGGGATGCACCGCCTGTGTGCCTCAGGACCAGTACGTGAAGTCTGTGGGGAGAATGATAGCTCGTGGCAGGGCCTTGAGGGCGGTGAAAAACGATACCCCCACTGGGGAGATAAAGCGGGGCCGATGCGAGGGCTGTGAGGCTATTGAATGGATCTACGATGCCTTTGGGGAATACAAGGCTGCTCGTACGGCGAAATGGACCGCTGAAGAAACGGCGCTGGTGTCTAGGAGGGATAGGATATGAAGCGTGAAACAAAGGTAGCGGGGTATAGGACGCTGATGTATGGTGGAAAGGTCATGGTAGAGAAGGCGAAGGAGATAGGCGAGGAGGCCAGGGTAGGGACTTTGCAGATTGTCAGGGAGAGTGTAGAGGCGGTGGATGTGGATATGGGGAGGATAGAACATTTCGAGAAGTTGTCCAAGATAAAGAATACTGGGCCGGCGGGAACCCTTGGGGGGATGGACTACGCGCAGGTGGCCAAGCTGAAGGCCCTGGGGTTTGGGTGCTTCGTCAGGGCGTCGTTGTTCGTGCCCCGATTCAGGTATGCGGCGGTGGTGCGTAGGGGGACAAACACGGGGTGGACTACTCCGTCGGTGCGTGGTGACTATTACTCTGGAAACGAGGTAGTCTATGCTGGGGACATTCCGGATAGTGTCCTGGACAAGGCCTACAATGTGGTCTATGGGGCAAGGATCGACCTACTAACGATACACTCCCACCAGCCGTTTCCTGTGGAGTTGAGGCCCTGTGACCCCGTGCTGGTAGGGTGGGCTCGTAATCCTGAAATCGTGTGTGACATGCGAGGGGAATATAAGTGTATGGCAATTTCAGGCAGAGCTTTGGGGGTGATCATCGCGGTGTGGGACATGGAGAAGGAAGAGCAGTTGTAAGGGGGGAGATGCTGATGAGATGGTTTGGGGTGCGGGATGGGGGGTAAGTGGGAGCGGATGACGGGGAAGTATGCCTATCAGAGGGAGGATGGGGATAGGATTGCGGCGTGGCTGAAGAATGGGAATAAGGGGTTTTTGAACTTCAGCGAGATGGGAGCGGGAAAGAGCGGAGAGGCGTTTTATGCGGTGGAGAAACTGGGGTTTAAGAGGATACTGGTGGTGTGTTCGGTGACGCTGAAGTATGAGTGGGCCAGGCAGCTAGAGGATTGGTGCGGAATAAAGGCGGTAATAGGAAAAGAGGACAGCAAAAAGAGGCTGGACCCGTTGTTTGAGAGGAGTGGGGGAATTGCTGGATTGGTAGGTGATGACCCCCTTTATTTTGTCATCAACTACGCCTCATTTAGGCTAAAGCACATCAGGGAGATACTCAATAAATACCCGTTCGATTTGTTGGTTATAGATGAGGCCCACAGGATCAGGAACAGGAAAGCGGCGCAGACCAAAGGGGTCATTGACTTCGTGGAGAGTCAGCCTAGGATGAAGAGGTTGTTGCTGACTGGGTCTCCCATAGTCAATTCCCCCGTTGATTTATACCCATTGCTTGTTTTGGCCAGGCCCGAGGAGTACGACTGGAGGGGATGGAGACGGTTTCTGAATACGTACTGCCTGTACAATATGGGTCGTTTTGGGATGATTATATATGGGGAAATGAATTTGGATATTTTGAAGAAGAGGACGGAGCAGTTTACGCTGCGAAGGGAGAGGCCGGCGGACCTGGGTAAGTACAGACGGCCTGTGCCGTTGGAGATGGGTAAGGAACAGAGGCAGATATACGATACCCTGAGAAGGGAGTTGGTGGTGCAGTGGAAGAGCACTGATGGTGGAAGGGACCAGGTTATTTTTGCGACCGAGGTGCTCCCTAGATTGATTAGACTGAGACAGATAGCCCTGGACCCTCGGATACTGGGGATGGATGCCATAGGGGCGAAGACGAACTTTATATTGGAGATGGTAGGTGACTACTGCGGCAAGGATGGGAAGAAGCTGGTTATCTATAGCTGCTCGAAGAAGTATGTGTACTTGCTGCAAGGGTTGATTGAAAAGATGGGCATAAAGACTGTGGCCATGACGGGGGACATCAAAGAGAAGGACCGGCCGGGGTTGGTGAAGCGCTTCCAGGAAGGGGATGCCATGGTGTTACTGGGGGTGATAAGCGGAGAGCCGGTAGCCACAGAGGGACTGACGTTGACGGCCGCCTCGGATATGATTATAGCTGACAAATGGTGGACAAATTCAGTTATGGAGCAAGCGGAGGGAAGGTTGACGAGACCTGGACAAATCGAAACAGCACAGATTATTCAGCCTTGTAATTTGGATTCCGTGGACGAAGTCGTAGACATGGTATTAAGGAGAAAGGAGGAGATGGCGGGTAAGTTCTTGGGTAGACGGTTGGAGGTCGAGGTTCTTGAAGGTCTTGCTGGAAGGGGCGGGTAGGCAAAGTGTATATAAGTCGTGGGAATATGAAAATGAGCATTCCGACGTGGAGCTTGCCAACAGGGGTAGCGTGCCCTAATTCAACCCCGATGTGTGAAAGATATTGCTATGCCAAGAAGGCAGAGAGATTTAGAAAACAAGTACTACCGTGTAGGGTACATAATTATGAGGAGTCTCAAAGGGAAAGTTTTGTGCCGGGTATGATTCGGGTACTTGAACGAAGGCGAAAGTTAGAGTTCTTCAGGATACATGAGAGCGGGGATTTCTATAGCCAGGAGTATTTGGAAAAGTGGTTAGAGATATGTAAGGCCTTTCCAAATACTAGGTTCTTGGCCTTCAGCAATATGTGGAATCTGGAGTGGAAGGTTTGTCCTCGGAATTTGGTTGTGTTTTGGAGTATTTGGGAGGACACGGATATAGGGGATAGAGTGCATGGAGGTGGACTTTTTGCCTTTATAGGGAATTCGCGGCCGGAGCTGTGTGTGGAGGAAGACGTACTAGTGTGTCCTGGACACTGCGACAGCTGTTTGATGTGTTTTATGGGGTATGAGAATCAAAAACATGTACGGTTCAAGATACATTAGGGGGACGGAGGGAAAATGAGGTATTTGGTGGGATTGGTTCTGGTTTACATGGGGATGAGGACGATGGGGGCCAATCATAAGGCGGGGGTGGCTACGGTGATGGGCTTGGCTGCGTTGAAGTGGGGGAGGCGGATTAACGGGAAGAACCCTAAGGACAGGGGGCTGCTGGGGAGGTTCGTGGCCAACTGGTTGGGGCTGGACAGAAAGAGGGGAAAAGAGACCAAAAGATTTGCTCGAGAGGGCCTCAAATGGTAGGAAGATGGAGGGATCATGTTTGCTAGAGAGATAAAGCTGTTGAATATGGGACGGGGATCGCCGGGGAGTGAGTTCAATGTGGGGGTAGACGGAGTGGAGAGTATTGAGATCCTGAAAAGGAATGGGCAGGAATTGTCGTTTAGGGTGGTGAAGGATATTAGGGAGGGGGTGAAGGCGTATGTGGGGGAGGGGGAGATATGTTATTGTGGGTCGTACTTCATTCTGGTAGATATGGAGAAGGAAGGATAAATGCGGAGGTGGTGTGGGATGGGAGGGATGGCGGTGTTGGGGATGATGGGGATGGTGTTGGTTTTTGGTAGTGGGGCCAGGGCGGCTACGCCGTCGGTGTATTTGGACCCGGGGAAATCTATCGATGCCGGCTCTAGCTTCGTCGCTACGATGCGGGCGACCGATGTGGAGATTTTTGATGCTGCCCAGTTTGACTTGATCTATGACCCCAGATTGATGGAGGTGGATTCTGTCAGTGCGGGAAAACTAGGTAGTCATCTGGTGGAGGTGGTGATATGGAACGAGGTGGCGCCGGGGGTGGTAAGGGTTGTGGTAAACGTACCGGGGACAGAGGGGGTAGACGGTAATGGGTACCTGGCAGTGGTCAGATTTAATACCAGTAGTGTCGGTGGTGTGAGCTCCGTAGGACTGAGTAATGGGTTCATGAGCGCCTACGATTGCACGGAAATAGTGAGCAATTGGAGTGGGGCGGAGGTTACTGTAAAAGTAAAGGGGGATGACAAAGGTTTTGACAATTCGAAGTGGTTAACTTTGGAAATAATCGCCGTGATCATACTCCTGTTCGGCGTGGGAATGCTAGTGTATTGGATATTTGATAACTACGAAGTCGGATTCGGGGAGGAGGGGGCTAATGGGGGCGATTGATGGGTTGAATGAGGCGCAATTGGAGGCTGTGGAGTACTTGGATGGACCGCTACTGGTGATCAGTGGCGTGGGGGTAGGTAAGACACGATTGATCGTACATAGGATTGCACGGTTGGTAGAATTGGGGGTCCCGGCAAAGAGGATAACGGCGTTGACGTTCACTAACAAAGCGGCTAATGAGATGAAGACCAGGGCCCGGAAGTTGACGGGGAAACCGTTGGACGACATGTTGATAGGGACGTTTCATTCGGTGTGTTCCAGGATCCTCAGGGCTGAGGGGTACACTTTCCTTATTTACGATGAAGGCAATCAAGAGGCATTGATGAAGCAGGTATTGAGGAGCCTGGGGATGGAGGCAGTGGACTATCGGGAGTATGTGGCGGCGGTATCCAGATTGAAGGACGAATTGATATTGCCGGGGGATGTGGAAGGGGCTTTGCAAGAGGTATACGCTACATATCAGCAGGGATTGCTGGATAACGGGGTCATGGACTTCGGGGACCTGATAATGAATGTGGTGTTCTTGCTTGAGAAAGATAAGAATGTGCTGGAGAGGTGGCAGGAGAGGTGTTTGCATTTGATGTTGGACGAATTTCAGGACACAAACGTAGCTCAATCACGATTGGTAGGGTTGCTGGGTAGTAAATATAGGAATGTCGTAGCAGTTGGGGATGAAGATCAGTGTATATACGAGTGGAGGTCAGCCGACATACGTAACATCATGGAGTTTGAGAAAGACTTTGCGGGAGCCAAGGTCATAAAGTTGGAACAGAACTATCGGAGTACGAAGAGGATTTTGGAGGCGGCGCAGGCCGTGGTAAGGAAGAATAGTAACAGGCGGGAGAAGGTCCTGTGGACCAATAATCCGGAGGGGGAGAAAGTACGTTTGTGGAAGGGGTTTGACAGGGATGATGAGGCCAACTGGGTGATCAGAGAAATAAGGGATAAGGGATATGTGAAAGAGGGAAAAGTGGCAGTGCTGTTCAGGACCAATGCTCAGAGCAGGGCATTGGAGAGCGCGTGCTTGAGATATAAGATTCCGTGTCAACTGGTGGGGCTGATAGGGTTTTATGATCGAAAGGAAATACGGGACCTGTTGGCCTACTTAAGGGTGATTGTGAACCCGAAGGATTCGGTGAGTTTTAGCCGTGTCATGAAGTTGCAGCCGGGGATAGGGGAAAGTACTGTAGACAGCGTAGAGACCGGTGCCAACAGGAACGGGATGTCGATGTACGAGGTGTTCAAGGGGATGAAGAAGGGTAAGAAGGCCCTGGAGGCGTTTTCCCAGAAAATGGAGAAGATAGAGGGGCTGAAAAACTGGGTGGTAGATGATGCTTTGAACATAATCGTTGAGGGCTTGGGGTATAGGAGGCTGTTGAAGGACCCGGAGCGTTGGGATAATGTTCTGGAACTGATGAGTTTGGGAAGAGGAAAGGATATAAGGGAGTTCTTGGAGCAGGTGGTTTTGCAGGCAAAGGGAGAAGATATAAAAGGTGAGGGCAAGGTAGTATTGATGACGTTGCACTCCGCCAAGGGGCTGGAGTTCCCTTGTGTGTTCATGGTGGGGATGGAGGAGGGGGTGTTGCCTCATTCCCGGTCGTTCGAATCCGTAAAGAGGCTGGAAGAGGAAAGGCGATTGTGTTTCGTGGGAATGACCCGAGCGGAGAAGATGCTGTATATGACGTGGTCGGGAAACAAGGTGTCGGAATACGTAAAGGATATTCCTGAGGAACTAAAGGAGATGTATGTGAGGGGAGCA
>Ga0315284_10003000_pt1 | contig 24050 bp, 26 predicted proteins | sample YL17G09_16_MG_FD_203696 | JGI IMG/M metagenome (GOLD analysis project Ga0315284, IMG submission 203696) | Sediment microbial communities from Yellowstone Lake, YNP, Wyoming, USA - YL17G09_16 | ecosystem: Environmental > Aquatic > Freshwater > Lake > Sediment | place: USA: Wyoming | collected...
CCCTGGCCCATCAGGTAAAACCCCCGAGAACTATCTCATGGCGGTCAGGATACGACTGGATTTCGCTGGTTGTGTAGGTAATGGGGCGGGAGTAAAACGGTGCGTTGAGTGCAAGTGTCTCGTATTCGCCACCTTCCCCGGCAAGATTGATGCGGTGGGTAGCAGCGACGCGTTTTAGTCTGTCGATAAGCTCTTCATTGAAATGTGCGCCTAAAAAACGTTCATCCAGGCCATCCGCAGCAGTGACAATGATTATCGCATCCATACGCTGAGCTACTTCCCTGAGAAGCATCTCTGTATCCATATGCCAGAGCGGTGTGAAGAGCGATATCCCGAGTCGTTCAGTGATTGCCCTCACCCGCTCTGCCTGGTACACCGATGCAACCGCCCCTGCAATCACACCTTCTACATCAAGGCCGACGAGTCCCGCTTCAAGATCAGCAAGTTCCTCTTCCTTGCGTCCGTGGGTGGGTATCTCTCTGTACTTCATACCGGCTACCTTTGCAATGGCACTTACTGCATTGAGGTTTGCGGAGTGGAACATATGAGAGTCCCGGTTTTTTGGATAAACGGTGACCATAAATTCCACATCCTTACCACTATCGATTGCTTTCTGTATGGAGAGTATTGAGTCCTTTCCCCCGGAGGTGAGTGCTGCCCAGCTCATGATCAGCGATTCCTGGAACCTGGTGATTCGAGCGTGCCGAAGTGCTGCTGGTACCTCAGCCGCATAGTGTTCCAGTCCGGAAGATGGGTCTGGCATCCCACATGTTCCACGACAAACGAAGCGGTGACCGTACCGATCCTGCAACAGGTCAGAAGTGGATATCCCTTTACGTACGCGGAAAGGAACCCGGCACGGTACGAATCGCCAGCCCCCGTAGGATCTGCAAGGGTGACCGGAACAACCGGAATGAAGTGCTCAGTACCGTCTGAATAGAGTGTGCTCCCGTCACCACTCATGGTAAATATCGCAGTTCCGACCTGCCTGATGATCGTATCTTTCGTTACTCCCAGTGTTGTGCACATCTGACTTATCTCGTGCTGGTTGGCAAAAAGAATGTCTGTATTGTCAAGGATTGTTCCCAGCTGCTCTTTGGTATACCAGAAGACATCCTGCCCGGGGTCAAATGAGGTGAACTCACTTCTTTCGGCAACCCGGCAATTGAATTCCGGATCTGCAGTCGCCATGTGAACAAACGGGAGAGAAGGAGCTTCTGAATGGGCGAATGCTTTCGATGCACCCCATTCAAAGAACGTCATCTGGTCCCCGGAATCGTCGGTGAACATGAATGCTGTCGGTGTGTGTGCATCGGGAACACTAAAGAACTGTTGATGGATGCCGATCCTGTTCATCCAGAGGTCATACCCGCTGCCAGGGAAGTCACTGCCGATACAGGAGACGAGGGTGACCTGTTCTCCTAATGTTGCAATTCCTGCTGCGATATTTGCTGCACCCCCGCCAAAATAGATCTGCCGGTCAGTGATATGTGTCGAGCAATTCTTCGCTGGCAAATGAGATACCCGGGAGATGTTGTCGATGGCAGTGTGCCCGACAATGGAAATCATAGTGCCTGCACATCCAGCAGTTTCAGCGGCACATCCCTCAGTGCCTTTCCGACCACTGATTTTGCAATGCGTTCCGCATGTTCCGGGGATTCAGCCCGGAAAACTTTCATCTCCAGCACGAGCCCGACAAGAGCAGTGTCAGCCACGACAATCGCGCTTGAAAGCGTCTCCTCACAGTACGGGCAGGTGAGAAAACCCGCTTCGACTTCCACATATTTTGCTGCCGGGTTAAGCCGCTTCCCTGCTTCACTGATTGCAATTCCAATCGCATCGTCAAGTGATTTGACGTCGCGGAGGATCCACGCCGATTCCAGTGTCACTACATAATCAGGCATCTTTCTCTCTCCTCACCAGATATCATGGTGCACGTGCCCTCCGGTATCCATCCGCCCGGTGAGCACGGCCGGGGGGTGTCCTCTCCCCACCGCAAGCAGTGCGATGGGTCGGATATGCTGGGGCAGAGTAAGTATCTCGCGTACATCCTCATCATCAAAAGATCCTGTCCAGCAGGAATGCAGTTTTTTAGCATGGGCTGCAAGCATCATGTATGTGCAGGCAATTGTTGCGTCTTCCAATCCGTACAGGATCCCACGCTCCCCGTAGCGCGACATCGAGCGGACATAGTTTGCGCATACCGCAAATATTGCACCCGCCTGTTCCACATGTACCTGATCGAATGCTGCTTGGGCGAGTGCAGTCTTAATTTCTTCATCGGTAATAACAATCACATCCCATGATTCAAGGTTGCCTGCGCTTGGTGCGGTACTTGCACAGGAAAGGATATACTCAATCTCATCCTGAGTCAGAGGATCACTTTCGTACCAACGTACCGAAGAGCGGCTCTTGAGAAAATCCAAAAAATCAGAAGATTCCATGTTTTTCAAGTACCTGCCAGGCTTCCTGCGCCGGGGTTGTGGATGCACTGATTGCAACAGCGATCTTTTCTGATGCCTGTTCGGGCTGGTTACTTTCCGTGAGTGAGATCGCCTCGTTCAGAGCATTGATCGCCTTTTTGAATTCTGATTGTCCGGTACTATGGGCAGCAAACTGGAGTTCACCTCTCACAGATTCCATCAGCATGAGGAGCATTCGTCGCGCACCAGCGCGCTCATTATCAGTAAATCCTGGTAATGCAAGGCATAACTGGGAGGTGATGATAAGTTCAGATTTTGCCCGTTCACCGAACTGATAACTCTTCACTGCGGTTCCAAGATCCATACTAACCATAGATGTTGCCTATAAAAGATAATTAGCATTGAGAGAAGAAATCCGTTAATCTACACCAATATGCGATAAAAAATCAGCGGGGTCGGGTTTACACCCTATGTTATTCAGGGTACGGATGTAACCCGGTTTTTAAAAATTACCGTGAGGCCTTTGCCTTCGCACCCAGTGCAGAGACCTTTGCCCTGCGCATGCGTCTGCGTATGAGCGGACTTGCAGTTGACTCGTTTAAACCGGATCCACCGGAACGGTCACCCCCGCGTCTTCCTCCTCCGCGCTTGCCTCCACGTGCTCCACCCCGTCCTTGTGCTGCTTCATCCATTGCGTTAACTTTCTTGATATTCACGCCGGCTTTGAATCGCTGATTCGGGCCGGGTGTTTTGAGATCGCCTTCACTTTTTGGAACAAGGCGGATCTGTCCCTTCACGCCTTTTATCTGTGCCCAGATGGTAGTGCCTGTTTTACCCATAATTAAACTCCTTATCTAATTCTGCTGCCCCACTCATAAATGTTCGCGCCTGGTGTTCATGGGAGGTGGATACGGGCAAAAATTTACGGTTTTTTTGCTGCCAGGGTTGCAGCAATTTCCTTTTTGAGGATTTCACTCACCATTTTTCCGTCAACAGACCCGCGTACTTCATTCATTACCACACCCATCAGCGGACCAAGCGCGGCTTGTCCTTTCTGGAGGACAAAATCTGACCGGTCTGCAATGATCTTGTGAATAATAGATTCCAGATCCTCACGCGAGACTGTTGGAGCGAGTTTCTGGAGCACCTCTTCAAAGGTATTTCCGGATGCAAGTCCTCGTAAGAGATCGGGTATGGCCTCCTTTGCCGCCCTGCCGCTTTCAACGGCATGCCAGGTTGCAAGATAATCTTCATCGGATATCTTCCCTACCTCTACACCTTCCCGCCGGAGTTCTGTGGATGTCGAAAGGATGGTGAAAACGGCAAGTCTGGGTTTTATCCCCTCTGCTACTGCACGTTCGAACAGCGGGAGTTTTTCTGATAAAGCCAGCTGGGTTGCATAATTCCGGTCAATTGAATATTCCTGTGCGTAACGCTGTGCTTTTACTGTCAGCAGCTCGGGAACTGTCGTCGAATTCCAGCGGTTCTCATCTACGATCACCGGCAGCACATCGGTTTCGGGATACATCCGCGCTGCCCCCGGTAGCGGGCGCATGTAGGCAGAACTGCCTGCTTCGAGCATTTTCCGTGTCTCTTCCGGAACCGGTTTATCCGAAACTGCAAGCTGTGCGCGGATGATGACCTGGTTAAGAGCACAGGCTGCCTGGTGATCATTTACCGCAGCAACAATCACCACACAGTCCTGGACGCCAGCGTTCATATGGGCCCGCAACCGGGAGACCTCTTCTTCAGTGACACCATACGCCGGAAGTTCATCCGTGTGAAAAATCCCCCCGACCCCGCATTTTTTGGCATAGTCAGACATTTCGCTGCCGAGACGACGGTCTGGTTGTATCTCGCGACCTACCAGGCCGGCAAAACCTTCAAGATTGACGGCATAGATCCGTTTCGCCTTTTTCAGGACCGTGGATTTTGTTTCTTTGAAGAATTCGGTTACATTCTTTGAATTATCATGGACCGATGCTTTTTTCTGCAGGAGTTCGTTCTTAATTGCGAGCAGATTTTGCTGCCGCTGCACTTCGCGCCTGACTACCTCAGCGATCAGCTCAAGTTCCTGGACCCCCTTAATCTCGACACGGGCACCTCCACGGATTGATATATTCACATCCTGACGGATCGTGCCAATCCCCCGTTTTACCTTACCGGTCGAACGGAGGACCATACCCATATACTCGGCTACCTCCTGCACCTCTTCCGGGGTGTGCATGCAGGGAGAGGTGGTGATCTCAATGAGCGGGATACCCAGCCTATCAAGAGAAAAAATATCATCTTTGACCCGTTGGGCTGCCTCCTCTTCAAGGCAAATCGTCTCGATCTCACCCCCGTTAGGGAGTGTCCCGTTCAGTGCGACAAGTGCCGTGCGCTGGAATCCACTGGTGTTCGATCCATCAATAACGAGTTTGCGCATTGTATGCACTTGTTGGACTGGTGTCATGCCAAACATCTTTGCCAGAGTAAGGCAGACTGAAAGTGCCTCATCGTTCAGCGGTGCCGGTGGCTCCTCATCGTTCTCAACAAGGCATGTAGTATCATACGTATAATAGTGGAATTTCCGGTCACGCTTCATCTCTTCCTGAGCAGCCCGGTCGATCTCTCCCATTTCACTTTCTGTGACCCTGAGGTAACGGAAGAATTCCCCCGAATGTTCAATGCTGTCGCGGAGGAGAGTCTGGCAGTGGCAGAATAGTTTCTCTTTTGTATTCAGCTGCTGGTGGATCTCAATGCCGGCCTTCAGTCCTGCCATCTTATAATCCATGGGTGCTCCTCCGGTTGCATTCACCTTTGAGATCAGTTTGCATAAGGGCAGCCGCTTTTTCCGGATCCCTCTCATTGCCCAGCACCCACATCATTTTCACGAGCGCCACTTCGGGAAGCATATCGCCACCTTCGATGACTCCCGCTGAAAGCAGGTCGCGCCCGGTATCATAGACACGGTCACAGACCCTGCCCTGCATGCACTGCGAGGTCATCACAACTACGGTACCGCTTTTTATGAGTTTTTGCAGGGAGGGGAGGAGTGATGTACTCACGTGCCCGAGCCCGGTACCAGCAAGGACAAGTCCTTTGTATCCCTCGTACGCCTTGAGCAGGTCAGGAGACATCCCGGGATAGAAATGGACAAGCCCGCAGTGTTCTTCCAGCTTGTCACGCAGCTCGAGTGTCTTACTCCCCCTTAGTATTGCGTGGCTTTTCAGGATTACTTCGCGGGATGGATATGCAACAGAACCAAGGGGGTCTATCCCCATGCTCCGGAATGCATCACGACGTGATGAGTGCATCTTGCGCACGCGTGTTCCCCGGTGAATCGCGCACGCGTCATCGTTCGTAGTGGCATGCATTACCACTGCAACCTCCCCAAGATCGCTGGTTGCGGCACTGGCAGCGCATACAGCATTCATCGCGTTGTCACTGGATGGCCGGTCAGCAGACCGTTGAGATCCAACAAAAATAACAGGCACCGGAGTATCGATCATGAAGCTGACTGCCGCTGCACTATAAGCCATCGTGTCGGTACCATGGGTGATAATGACACCGGTAGCCCCGCTTTTAATCTCTTTATATACAGCACGGGCGAGTTCCTGCCAAATCGCCGGTGTCATATTCTCAGAAAGTATGGTGGCAAGGGGAATTGTCCGGTAATGGGCAACTTTTGCGAGTTCAGGAATTGCCATAAGAATATCGCTTGCATCAAACTGGCTGGTGACCGATCCGGTCCGGTAATCGATCCTGCTGGCAATTGTGCCACCTGTTGATACGATAGACAGAGCTGGGAGATCTTTTTTTTGCGGGACTTGTGATTTTTTTGCCAGGGATTCTGCAGGATGCCCAAAAAATGTGCAGGAAACCGGATTCACGCCAATGTTGTAGCCGGAATCAAGTTTCACTACTGCCATGCCATCACGTTCAGTGATGAAAATTCCTTTCCGGCTTTTCCCACCAAATGTGCATTCAACCAGGTCGCCAGAGGTAAATTGCGGGCTTATGCTACCAGCCTCCGGGCTTTTGTGATCAAGTCTTCTTTTGCCTTTGAAAGTTTTGCGAGCCTTTGATCGATATGGGATGAATCTGCATCGAGCTGCTTTTTGCGTTCACCTATGGCGATCCTGATTGCAAAGGGGGCGGGTCCTCCTGGAGCTTTCCGCAGAGCAATGGAGTAGGAAACCTCCAGCACCTCATCGATATTCTTCTGGGTGAGTCCTTTAGCCACAAGGGACACTCCTCCCCCTACTTCCCGTGCAGCTTCTTCAAGCGTGGAAAGTGAGAGATTTCCTTTCTGCACCGCTCTTCCGACAATGTTGTGTGCAGTGCGGAAGGGAATGCCGTATGTTCTGACCAGCGTATCTGCAAGTTCGGTTGCTGTTGAAAATCCTTTGCCAGCCTCTTCTTTCATCCGCTCAGTATCGAATGTTGCACTCGAAAGCATATCGATAAGAAGACGAAGGCTCTCTTTTGCGTCCCGCATACCGCGCCATATATGGGGGGTGAGCTCCTGGAGGTCGCGGTTGTAACTCATGGGAAGTCCTTTCACCGTAAGGATAGCGCCGGTAAATGCACCGAAGACAGACCCTGACTTTGCCCGCATGATCTCGGCGGTGTCCGGGTTCTTTTTCTGCGGCATAATCGATGAAGTTGAACAGAATGCATCATCAAGAGTAACAAACTTTACAAATGACGTGCTCCAGATAATCAGTTCCTCGCAGAGCCGGCTCGTGGTCGCCATCAGGATGGAAAGGTCGGCAAGCGCCTCCAGTGCAAAATCCCGGGCTGCTACCGCATCCATCGTGTTTGTCACCAGCCCTTCAAAACCCAGCAGGCTGGCAGTATATTCACGGCTAATGGGGTAACCGGTGGATGCGAAGGCTGCAGCACCAAGCGGGGACTGGTTCACCCGCATATAGGTATCCTTAAGCCGGTCGAAGTCCCGTGAGAATGCCTGCTCATAAGCGAGGAGGTGGTGTGCAAGCGTGGTAGGCTGGGCGTGCTGCATGTGGGTAAATCCCGGCATCACGGTCTCGATATGCTGCTCGGCGAGAGCAACAAGCACTTCCCGCACTTTGAGGAGTGCCGACATCTGTTTGAGCATGTCTTCCCGCAGCTTGATCCGGATGCAGGTCGCGACTTCGTCGTTACGGGATCGTCCCATGTGCATACGCCCGCCAGCGTCTGCCCCGACAGATTCGATAAGGAATGATTCTATACCGGCATGGACGTCTTCAAACCGCTCATCAAACACCTCTTCGGGGATCCCCTCATCAAAGAGCTCAAGCAGCGCTGAAAGGAGCTGCTTTGCGATGTCACGGTCGATGATCTTCTGTTTTTCCAGCATCAGCACATGAGCAAGATCCACAAGAATATCTGCGTCAGCAATACAGCGGTCTGAACGCATTGATGAGAGAAAGTGCATCATCTCACCCGTCCTCTCACCGGAAAGGCGCCCCAACCTTACAACATCTGTTCGCATCCGTTCACCCTCCGTTTTCTATTCGTTTACCTATTGGTGGTACATTGATTAAATCCACGCCTTTCGAGCAGCGAGCTCGATCGCCCGCTGCACGGATTCGCGGGGGATGATGGTGGCAACGGGTATGCGGACAAGCTGCTCAATCACACTTGAGAGGATTGGAGCACACACGATTGCGACCGCACCCTCGCGCTCAGCCCTGACAGCAGCTACAATCGCATCTTCCATCGTATGGACCGGATATTCCCGGACCCTGACGCGGTGTGCATCAACCTCAGCGGTACGCTCCTGAATCGTATCAAGGACCGACCGTGCAACAATAAGACCGATAAACTCCCCTTCAGTTGTTCGGTAGAGCTGGCGCAGGGCGCGGATTATTGCGCGCAGCGTGGAGAGGTTGGGTGAGCGTTTACCATGCATGATCTTGTATAAGGAACTCTGCGCAATTCCGCTTTTTTCCGATAACTCCCTGACACTTATACGAAGGTCGTGGTGGAGGAGGTCGTTCAGTGTTCCTACAAATTCCTCATCTGAGGTAAGTGCGGCGCGCGTGAGCCGGTCAATGGGGTCCACTTGTATCATATAATAGATACAATAAGGCTAATTCCAGAAAAATATTTCCTCTATTGTCCCCGTTTTTTCTGCGATAATATCTCTTTGTGGGCATTTAAGATAAATAATTAATCCTAAAGTAAAATTTTTTGGGGATATTTAATACAAAAAGAGAGAATAATTGTTCATATCGTGCAATTTATGTATTGCCAGAACAACTCTCCCGTATGAAACAGATGAGGATTACGGCAATCGCGCTTGTCGCTATTGCTCTTTTACTGATCACTGCCGGCTGCACCCAGCCCGCCACGAACACCACGGTTCCGATCAAGGAGATTCGTATAGGGTACCAGCCGAGCACCCATCAGGTAGCTCATATGATTGCATTGGACAAAGGCTGGTGGCAGCAGGATCTCGTACCCTACGGTGTGACGAATGTGACTGACTTTGTCTTCCCCACCGGGGCACCAGAGATGCAGGCAATGCTGGCAGGAGATCTCGATGTCGCTTATGTTGGGGCCGCTCCGGTCCTTTCAGCGCTAAGTACGGGTCTGGATGCCAAGATCGTTGCAGCAGTGAACACGCAAGGATCAGATCTTGTTCTTCGAACCGGTCTCAACTATACCGGCCCACAGTCTCTTAAAGGATTAAAGATCGCGACGTTCCAGGCTGGTACCATCCAGGACACTATCCTGCGCGACTGGTTGAAGAAGAACAATATTGATCCGCAGAAGGATGTGGAAATTGTCGGTATGGGCCCTGGTGACGCAGTAACAGCGATTAGCGCCGGAAAAGTCGACGCAGTCTTCCTTCCGCATCCCTCACCTTCCATTATCGCTGCAAACGGGAAAGGAATGATTGTCGTCCAGTCGGGTGAGATGTACCCCAACCACACCTGCTGTGTACTTGTGGTCAGTGGTAAGCTGATCCGTGAACATCCCGAAATTGTCGAGCAGATAGTAAAGACGCACATAAGGGCATCAGAATATGCCAGCAATAATCCTGACGAAACAGCAGCGATCTATGCCAAAAAGACCAGTGCGAAAATTGAAGATGTGAAGGCGTCCCTCAAAGACTGGGATGGCACCTTTGTCACTGACCCCAATGTCATCATCAGCCCGGTACTTGATTATGCCAAGATCCAGTACGAGCTCGGGTATATCAAAAAACCCCTTAACCAGAGCGATCTCTTTGACCTGTCTTTCTACAAGAAGGTCAAAGGATAATGTGTTCCTTTTTTACAAAACCTCTTATTTTTAAAGATCCCAACTAGTGGTACGTGCTGAAATGTGTTTGCTCGACCCAGATAATGCAAAAAATTATTAACACCCGATATTTTGGATACGTATGAACAGGATAATCAATAAATCACAGGAGCGTTGGTTAGGGGCACTTGCAATTGTCCTGGGGATTATCCTGTGGCAGGCAGTTGCCATATATATTGTTCAGGATCCCTTCATCCTTCCTGGTCCTGCCGATGTGTTGTCTGCGTTCGTTGCGCTACTCGGCAAAGGAACTCTCCTTCAGGATTTTGCGGCAAGTCTGCTCCATTTTGCAATAGGGCTTGGTGCAGCGCTTTTGATTGGTATCCCCATAGGAATTGCCATGGGGTGGAACCGCCGGTTCGATGCTTTTCTCGATCCTGTTATCGAGATTCTCCGGCCTATCCCCCCTCTTGCATGGATCCCTTTTGCGATCGTCTGGTTCGGGCTGACGGCATATTCAGCCGGTTTTGTTATTTTTATCGGCGCAGTATTCCCGATCGTGATCAACACCTACAGCGGGTTCCGCAGTGTTCCAAGGGTCTTTGTTGAAGCAGGGAAGATGCTTGGGTGTATAAAAAATTCCGATCTCATACGATATATTGCATTCCCTGCCGCGCTGCCCTCCGTTGCGGCCGGTATCCGGATTGGGAGTGGCGTTGGATGGATGTGCCTTGTAGCTGCAGAACTCTTCGGAGTTTCAAAGTTCGGGCTTGGCCAGAAGTTGTGGTTTTCCTATAACCTTCACCAGATGGACAGTGTCGTAGTCTACATGATCCTGCTGGGACTCACCGGCCTTCTGCTTGACTGGATGTTCCGGCATTTTGTTGAAGGGTATTTCCTCAGGTGGAGAACCGGGGAAGTGGTGTAATATGGGGAGTCTGAAAATACGGGACCTCACCCGGTCCTTTATCCGTGAGGATGGATCGAAACTGGTTGTGCTCGATCACCTCAGCCTTGACGTCATGGACAAGGAGTTTGTCTGTGTGCTGGGATCTTCAGGATGCGGGAAGACCACCCTGCTGCGTCTTATTGCAGGACTTGACCCGGAAAGGGAAGGGCAGATCATCCTTGATGGCGAAGAGATGCTCGGTCCCAGTCCGAAAGTTGGGTTTGTCTTCCAGGAATACTCCCTGTTCCCGTGGCGCACGGTTATTGACAATATCGCGTTTGGTCTGGAGATGAGGGGAATCGGTCGGGAGGAACGGTACCGCATAGCTGAGCAGTATCTCGTTCTTGTCGGCCTTGAACAGTTCAAAAACAGTTACCCCTCGGAGCTTTCGGGGGGTATGCGGCAGCGGGTAGCGGTGGCGAGGGCGCTTGCCCTTGACCCTGTACTCCTCCTCATGGATGAACCGTTCGGGGCTCTTGATGCCCAGACCCGGAACATGCTCCAGAAGGAACTTCTCGAGATCTGGGAAAAGACAAAAAAGACGATTGTTTTTATCACTCACAGCGTAGATGAAGCGGTGTTTATGGCTGACCGGGTTGTGGTGCTTACCCCAAGGCCAGGCCGGGTCTGCCAGATTTTTCCTGTAGATCTCAAACGTCCACGTGATCGTACCAGTGTGGAGTTTGCACAGGTGCGGCGCCAGGTACTCGATCTCATCAGCCAGCACTGTTCAATCCAGTAAGGTTTAATACGCCCCATCTCCATTTTATAAAAGCAGTTTGTGAAGCGTACCGGCACGAATATCTGATAATATCTGCATATGAATGCCCGCTTTTAGCAATATTTCACAGGAGTAGGACGCGATGGTTAGAAAACCGGCAAAGATGTACAGGAACATTTCAAAGAAAGCCTATACGCGACGCGAATATATGGGTGGTGTTCCGGGGAGCAAAATCGTACAGTTTGAGATGGGAAACCTCTCTCAGGAATTCCCCACAGAAGTAGACCTGGTTGTTGAAGAGGCATGCCAGATCCGGCACAGCGCACTTGAGGCTGCCCGTATAGCGGTCAACCGCAGGTTAATGAAAAATGTCGGCAGGTCAAACTTCCATTTCAAGGTCCGCATCTTCCCGCACCATGTCCTGCGCGAGAATAAGCAGGCAACCGGTGCCGGTGCCGACCGTGTCTCTGAAGGCATGCGTCTTGCATTCGGAAAAGCTGTCGGTACCGCAGCACGCGTGGATGCAAACCAGAAAATCCTGACGGTCTATTCCACCCCGCAATACCTGGAAAAAATAAAAGATGCCCTCAATCACGGTGGCCACAAGCTCCCGACACCCTCCCACCTGAAAGTGAGTGAGATCAAGGTCAGTGGCAGGATTGTGGCCGCACCCAAGCTTGTCGGTGAGAGAGTAGTTGAAGCCCCCAAGGTCGAGGAGACCGCGGCAGAACCCGCCAAGGGTGCCGAGGCACCGGCAAAGGGCGGCAAGGGAGCAGCCAAGGGTCCGGCAGTTGCACCGGCCAAGGGTGCAGAACCCGCCAAGGCCGAAGAGAAGAAGGGCGCGGCTCACGCAAAGGGCGGCAAGGGCAAGAAGTAATTTTTTCCAGTTTTCTTTTTTTAATCAAAATCCGGATTTTTCCAGTTCTGTACCAGCTCCCGTTTACCCACGAGCCCATGCTCAGGGAAGATACCTCAAAACTTTCGTATTTCTTTCTGTTCTCTTCTCTAAGGAGTTTATAATCAAAGCCCATTAACTATCAAAATCCATGCTGGTATGTCAAAGGGGCCACGGCGACAATGGAAAAAACGGAGAACAGAGGCAGATCCTCTTCGAGCCGCACCAGAACGTGTTTGTGAAAGTGAAACGTTCGCAGACATCGTTCACGTATGCGCTGGAGATCCTGCACCGCTACCAGCGCGACATCGCGAGCCTTCACCGCATGGCCTTAACAAGCGTAACCGCCCGGGAATTCTGGGTCCGGTCTCCAAACGGGAGATGGCAGTTCTTCCTGATACGGCATGATTCCGTCATGGAGATCCGTGCCGATGGTATGTATATCCCACGTGAATCCCTTCCTGTGAGGACGGTGGATCTGTCTGGTACCCCTACTGGCGGTACAAATGACCCCGTATCTTCGTCAAAGGATGGGGAGTAAAACCCTTTTTTGGCACCCCCCGGGATAGTATCCCGGCAGGGTCAATCCGAGCCCGTTGCGGGCTCCGTTACCCCCTCAAGGGAGTATTCTTTGCCATATATCTGCAAAAAACCGTACACTTTTACACACTTTTTTCAAATACGCCATTTACATGTCATTCATGGCAAACGGGGCAATATTCTTCGAATTATAAAACGCTAATGTACGCTATTGGGAGGCAAACCGTGGGGTTCGTGGGGGGGGTAGCACGGTCATGGGGAAAAGAAGGGCTGTTTTTGGGGGTACTGTAGGTTTTTTTGGATCGGATCTTCTGAGCATGAGATACCATCAGGTATCACAAGAAGACCAGAAAAGCAGTAAACGGGAATGTCCCCGTCTTTACGTTATTTTACCCCCTCCCGATCCCCTTATTATCCTGCTCTCCTCAGTGTATATGAATGAAGACACCGGATGATACCGTGATCTCCGCCTCGCTCGCCGATGCCACCTTCCGGGCATACCGAGAAGCCGTCATCCATCTCCCGCCGGATGTGCTGCGGGTGATTCGGAAGGCAGCCGCTGCCGAGAGTAATCCGGTAGCACGTGGCGAGTTTGCCAATATCCTGAAAAATATCGCGGAGGCAGAGCGGCTTGGCGTACCACTCTGCCAAGATACCGGTGTCCCGGTTGTGTACCTGACTATTCCTCCCGATGTCCCCCTTACCCGGGGCCTGTATGAAGGAGTTGCAGAAGGTGTCCGCCGTGCAACCCGGGAAATACCGTTGCGCCCCAATGTAGTAGATCCGCTCTCGCGGCATAACACCGGGGACAATACCGGTTCAGGAATGCCGGCGATCCATGTACAGCCTGGTGACAAGTTTACCGTTACTGTCCTGCCCAAGGGTGCGGGTGCAGAGAATGTATCAGGTATAACCATGCTGCTGCCATCCCACCAGTATGGGATTGAAGGGTTCATTGTTGAGACTATGCTGAAAGCTGAAGGAAGGCCCTGCCCGCCGGTAGTGCTTGGAGTCGGGATTGGGAGTACCTTTGATGGTGCTGCAGCGCTTGCAAAAGAAGCTCTCCTGCTGCCCATAGATACCATGACAACGTTTGAACAGCAGATCTGCATTGCGGTGAACCGGCTCGGGATAGGCCCGATGGGACTGGGGGGAGACACAACCGCTCTTGCGGTAAAGGTGAAGACCGCCAGCTGCCATACGGCATCCCTGCCGGTTGCAGTAAACATCCAGTGCTGGGCACACCGTCATGCAACGGTGGAAGTGAAGCGATGAACACCCAGCCCGTTCAGCTGCATACCCCCCTGGGAAAAGAAGTTCTCGAACTTCATGCCGGCGACCATGTCGAGCTTTCCGGCATTGTCTATACCGCACGGGACGAAGCTCATATCCGATTGAAGGCTGAAGGTATCCCGTTCGATCCGGTAGGGGCGGTCATTTACCACTGCGGGCCGGTCATCCAGGACAACAGGGTCATCGCTGCAGGTCCCACAACTTCTGCCCGGATGAACGAGCTCTCCGGTTTCCTTCTGGAAAAAGGCGTGCGGGCACTCATCGGCAAAGGAGGTATGGGTGCTCTGGTGCGTGAACAGTTGAAAAACCGGGGCGTCTATCTGGCATTTACCGGAGGTTGTGCTGCACTTGCATCCTCGCATATGACCGTAAAAGGTGTATTTTTCAAGGATCTCGGCATGGCAGAAGCGATCTGGGTGATCGAACTTGATCGCCTGCCGCTGGTTGTGGGCATCGATGCACACGGCAATGATCTCTTTGATACTGTCATACAACATGCGAAACGGGAATATGAACAGAACACAGAAAAAAGTGTGAAACCTAGTGGGGAATGGATATAAAGAATAGGTTTTTTTCACCCCCGCTGCTATAGTATACGATAGGACGCTCATGAAACTCGCCATTGACGAGACCCGGTGCAAGGGTTGCAATCTCTGTATAAAAGTCTGCCCGTATAAGATTTTTAATGAAGGCAGGAAACTCAACCGTAAGGGAATAGCCATACCGGAACTTGATCGTCCCGAGCGCTGCGCCAACTGCAGGCTCCGGAACCTCTACGGACGGCAGATCTGCGGTGTCTGCCAGCTTACCTGCCCGGACCAGGCAATTCACTGGATCGAAGAAGAGCCGTACGAACCTCATAAGGTGGCGATTGAATATTGACGTCGAGACTTGAGTTCTGGCAGGGAAACACTGCCTGTGCGGAAGGGGCGCTTGCTGCCGGCTGTAACTTCTTTGGGGGATACCCGATTACCCCCTCGACCGAGGTCGCCGAGCATATGGCGGCAAAGCTCAAAAAGAACGGCGGGGTGTTCATCCAGATGGAGGATGAGATCGCTTCGATGGCTTCGATTATCGGCGCTTCCTGGACCGGCGCCCGGGCAATGACTGCAACGAGCGGCCCCGGCTTCTCGCTGATGATGGAGAACATCGGGTTTGCCGCGATGACCGAAACTCCCTGTGTGGTCGTTAATGTCCAGCGGGGCGGTCCCTCCACCGGCCAGCCGACCATGTCGGCACAGGGTGACATGATGCAGGCGCGGTTCGGCTCGCATGGTGATTATGCGATCATTGCGCTGTGCCCGGCAACTGTTCAGGAAATGTATGAACTGACGGTGAAGGCCTTCAACCTTGCGGACAAATATCGTGTCCCGGTCTTTTTAATGGCCGATGAGACCATCGGGCACATGCGGGAAAAGATTCTCATCCCCGACACTGTTGAACGGATCGGTCGAAAGCCCCTCCTGCCCGGAACACTACCCTTCAAAGCGGACGCTGACCTTATACCGGGGTTCGGGAAGTTCGGCACGGGCCACCATGTCCATGTCACCGGCCTCACCCACGATGAGCGGGGTTACCCGTCCGCAACTAACCCGAAACTGCACGCTGCCCTTGTGCAGCGGCTGGTGGACAAGATCGAGAACGCCCGCTACGATATGGCGGACTATGATATCATCAACCCTGAAGCTTCAAAGGTTTTCATTGCGTACGGGGCCCCGGTCCGGACTGTCCAGCAGGTGATGCATGATAAAAAAGACAAGGACCTCGGTTTCCTCCGGCTCCGTACGGTCTGGCCCTTCCCCGAAAAGGCGCTCGCCGGGTTCAGGAATGTTCAGGCCTTCTTTGTCCCGGAGATGAACCTCGGGCAGATTGCCCGAGAGATCGAGCGGCACGTGAAGGTGCCTGTCATCAGCATCCCCAAGCTGGGCGGCGAACTCCACACTCCTGCTGATCTTGTAGCAGCCCTGGAGGCCCACCAATGAGCTTTGAGGACTGGTACCGGCAGGACCGGCTCCCCCACATCTATTGTGCCGGCTGCGGGAACGGGACGATCATCAACTGCACGCTCGCCGCCATTGACCAGATGGGCTGGAAAAAGGAAGAGACCGTCTTTGTCTCCGGTATCGGCTGTTCATCACGTGCCCCCGGTTATATCCTCACCGACTCGCTCCATACCACCCATGGGCGGGCCCTTGCGTTCGCTACCGGCGTCAAGATGGCAAACCCCGATCTCAACGTCGTGGTCTTTACCGGTGATGGTGATCTTGCAGCCATTGGCGGCAACCACTTTATCCATGCCTGCCGGCGCAACATCGACATTACGGTGGTCTGCATGAATAACCAGATCTATGGGATGACCGGTGGGCAGGGAAGCCCCACCACACCCCTGGGGTGCCTCTCATCCACTACGCCGTTCGGGTGCGCAGAGACGCCCTTTGATCTCTGCGAGCTTGCAACAGCTGCAGGTGCCAACTATGTCTCCCGCTGGACTTCCTACCATGTGAAGGAACTGGAAAAGGCGGTCAAGGTGGGTCTTGAAACGCCGGGATTTTCGTTTATTGAAGCCCTTGTCCAGTGTCCTACCGCTTTTGGCCGGCGCAACAAATTCCGGCAGGTCGCAGACCATGTCGAGTATCTGCGCTCGCACTCGCTCCTGAAAGCGAAACGCGACCGGATGCTTGAGTCCGGAGAGAAGATCCCCGGGGATATGTTTGTTGTTGGCGAACTCACAAGGAGAAACCGGCCTGCAATGGGAGTAAAACCATGAGGAACGAGGTCAGGTTCTCAGGATTCGGCGGGCAGGGAATTATCCTATCGGCCGTCATCATAGGGCGGGCAGCCGTGATGTATGATAACAAGTTTGCCGTCCAGACGCAGGTCTATGGACCGGAAGCCCGGGGCGGGGCATCCATGAGTGCGGTTATCATCGACAACGACCCGATCCTGTACCCCAAGGTCACTACTCCGGATATCTACGTGATCATGTCGCAGGAAGGGTTCGAAAAGTACGGTGCGGACGCAAAGGAGGATGCGGTGATGCTTATCGACTCCACGCTCGTCCACTCCCGTCCGAAGTGCCGTTGCATCGAAATCCCTGCGACCCGGCAGGCAAAACAGGTCCTTGGGAAAGACATCGTGGCAAACATCGTCATGCTCGGGGCACTCGTTTCCGCAACGCACGTAGTGACTGAGGCGGCCTTGGAGAAAGCAATTCTTGACTCCGTGCCCAAAGGCACCGAGGCACTCAACCAGAAAGCGATGAAGATGGGGTTTGAACTAGCAGGAGCAGCACCCGGAGGGGAAAAGGCATGAAATTACGTGAATACGAGGCAAAGAACGTGATAAAAGAGGCCGGGATCCCCGTCCCGGCAGGATTCCTGATCAGATCAGCTGACGAACTCACTCCTCATCTCGATGTACTGGGCGATGCCTTCGTGCTCAAGGCGCAGGTGGATGTCGGCGGAAGGGGAAAAGCCGGTGGCATCCTGATGGCCGGGAAGGCAGACGGCATAAAGGTGGCAAAAGAACTCTTCGGCAGGCAGGTCAAAGGCCTGCCCGTGAAAGAGATCCTGGCCGAACAGCGTCTTGACATAGAGCATGAGTACTATCTCTCCATCACGGTTGACCGCTCAAGCAAACAACCCCTTATCCTCTTTACTGAGGCAGGGGGAGTGGATATTGAGATTACGGCAAAAGAGCATCCTGAAGCGATCCGGAAAGCGATTGCCAACCCCCTCATGAGGGATATTCCTCCGTTCATGCTCCGCGAGCTGATCGGAACAGCACCGAAGGAGATCGGGCCAATCGTCAACAAACTATACCGGATCTTCATCGATAAGGATGCCCTCCTTGCCGAGATCAACCCGCTCGTTACAACACCTCGCGGTGTCTTTGCAGCCGATGCGAAACTCATCGTTGACGACAACGCCCTCGGGCGACAGGGATTCAAAGTCAACCGGGATCTTACTGATCGCGAACGCGAAGCAGAGAAACACGGTTTCTCATACGTTGAGCTGAATGGTACCATTGGGGTGATTGGCAACGGGGCCGGGCTCACGATGTCCACATTGGATCTCATCGAGTTCTATGGTGGCAAAGCAGCCAATTTCCTCGACGTTGGCGGTGGTGCCGAAAGTGAGAGGGTGATGCATGCAGTCCACCTGGTCGGCAGCGTGCCATCAGTAAAAGTTATCGTCGTAAACCTTCTGGGCGGTATCACGAAATGCGATGAAGTGGCAAAGGGTATTATCGCCGCCAATATACCCCAGAAAGTTATTGTCCGGCTTGCCGGCACCAATGAGGCGGAGGGCAGGGCGATGCTCGCGGAAAAAGGGTACGAAATGCTGGATACGATGGACCTTGTAGTAAAGAAGGCCGTGGAGGTGGCGGGATGATCTACGGGGATAAGAAGACCGGTATTCTTGTGCAGGGTGCCACGGGAAAACAGGGAGAGTTTCACATCGGGCTGATGAATGCCTATGCAAAACAAGTGGGGGGAAGGGGCGTTGTTGCCGGTGTGACACCCGGAAAAGGTGGTAAGGAGGTCCACGGTGTCCCGGTCTACAACACGGTTAAAGAAGCCATGCGGGACCACGATATTTCGGCAAGCGTCATTTTTGTACCCGCCGCTGCCGCCGCTGACTCGATCATGGAAGAGGCAAACGCCGGTATCCAGACGATTGTGGCGATCACTGAACACATCCCGGTCCATGATACGATGAAGGCGGTTGCCTATGCAAAAATGGAGGGATGCACCGTAATCGGTCCCAATTGTCCCGGGCTCCTTTCTCCTGGCGAAGTAAAGATGGGGATCATGCCAGCCGGGCTCTTCTCGCGCGGGAATGTGGGGGTAATTTCACGGAGCGGAACACTCACGTATGAAGTCGTTGATGAACTCTCCCGTGCAGGCATCGGGCAGAGCACGGTTGTTGGAATCGGAGGCGATCCGGTGATCGGCCAGACCTTTGTCGATGTGCTGGAGCGGTTCGGGAACGACCCGCAGACAAAAGCTGTTGTTTTGATCGGTGAAGTGGGCGGCAACCTTGAAGAGGAAGGAGCGAAGTCTACCGATCTTCCGATCGTGTCGTATATTGCCGGCATATCGGCGCCACCAGATAAACGCATGGGCCATGCAGGTGCTATTGTCGAGGGAGGAGAGGGCGATGCCCGCTCGAAGATCGCCCGGCTTAAAAAGATGGGTGTACCGGTTGCATCCCGCCCATCGGAGATTCCGCAGATGGTCCGGGATCTGTTTAAGGATCACTGCTGAGATTAATACATTGGCTCTGGAGAATTCCTAAATAGTACAATATGAACCAAAAAGCACAGGTACGATGAAGGAGGGGACCGTGTCAGTACCCTCTTGCCATCCCTGCTCATATTGCGATGATGATGTATTACCTGATACTGGATTTATCGTATTAGGGGGAGCACAAAACGACGGGGATGAAACCTCTGTTGAGCGCTGAAGTTCTTTGAACCTTTTCTCTAAAAATCGTAGTATCCAGATATGATGCGGGGATTGTTCCCGCTCTATCCAGGCACGATGAGTGTCGCCACTCCCGACGGGGCACCCTCGCGGTGGATCGGTAAATAATAATTCAAAAAAACACTCTCGCCCGCCGTGCCTCGGAGAGGCCCTGAGGCGGGGGTCCTTCGTATAAAGGCGATTTTCATGGTTCGGCTGTGAAACCAATCGATTCGTGTCTGTTTCTCCAGAGCCAAATCCCCTTTTTTTCTGCGAGACCCGCAATTACCTTGTTATCTCTATCCCTACCTCATTTCGCCGCAGGAACCCGGGCGTCCAGGGTGCATTGTACCTCATCAGCAACGGCTGACCCAGGGTTGTGATTCCGGTTTTTTTCAGACCCTCAAGCAATCGTGACTTTACATCATTCACGTCTTCGCGTCCGGCATAACCCACGAACCGTATCACAGCGATCTCCCGTGGAGGTAGTGAGGTGATCTTCACCCGGTGATCCAGAGGATCCGGCATCTCCTCTTTTTCTTTTCCCCCTGGCATCACAAACGACATTGACTGCTCATCGGAAACAACAGGGGAAGTCATTGGGATCTGGGCTGACGTTATAACCGGAGCAGTCATCGGAATTTGTCCCTTAGCGTGATTGTTGCCGGTTATGTAGGAAAAGAGCAGATTGAATCCGCTGTCGTTGCCCGGACTCTTGACGGTAGCAAGTACCATAGGAGGGTATTTCCGGAACTCGATCTCCCCGATCTGTCCGGTTATTTCGTAGGTAACAGTTTCTGTCATATACTTATATCCTCTACAGCTTGTGGTATATCCCTGAGGAACCTGATGGATTTTTCGGTTACAGGAATACTTAGTGCGAACTCCAGGGAAGGTTCAGATGACCTGATTGCGATTACTAATGGTGTGTTTTGCAATGCTTTTCCTCATCTACATCTATTACATTCGTTGTTGTACAATGCATGTTTTTCATTCTCGTGATTTCCTATGATAATATTAGTATTCAGATATGATACCGGGATTGTTACCCCTCTCTCCATCTGGTACGATGATTGCCGCCGCCCCCGACGGGGCACCCCCGTGGCGGATCGGTGACTAACCATTCAAAAAAACTCCCTGCCCGCTGTACCTCGGAGAGGCCCTGGGGCGGGGATACTTCGTAGAAAGGCCGATTTTCATGGTTCTGGGGTGAACTGAATTGATTCATATCTGTTTCTCTATCCTATACAATTCTCTTTTACCTGAATGGAAATCCACGAACTGATCCTGCAGAGCGATTCTTTATCCTTTATGCGTGACAACCGATAGGAACAGCACACAAAATGCAAGCACCACAGTATTTTCCGATATCTCCTGAAATGTTCGCACTTGCCTGCGAAACGGTCAGCCGGCGTGTTTCACGACTGCCCTTTTTAAGAAGCGGTGTTATGGTCACGGGTGAATTAATCGGTGTTGCCATGGAATCCCTTAATGCCGAATTCAACAAAACCCTTGCACTCCGCACTCCGCCAAACACTGCAGAAAAGCCACCTGATGGACTCGACCGGTGTATTGAAGAGCGCCTGAAGCTCCCGGGAAAAACCTTGGTTCCGGTTATTGTTGATGTGCTTTGCAGTGCAGGTATCACAGAAACAACTGAAATCATGGACCGGGTTTCTCACCGGCCCCGGAACGGAATCCGGCTGCTTCCTCCGTGGACATGGCATGCAGCCTCAGCAATGGTGCCGACGGTCAGGCTCCCAGGATCAGGAAATGACGATGAATCCTCCCTTTTATCCTGGATGAGTATGTGCCCGGTTTGCCGCACCGGGATTTTAAACCGGGTTGTCGGGAAACAGCTGTTTGGCATCCCCCACACGGATTTCTATATCGAGTGTACCCACTGTGGTGCAAAATTTATTCCCCTGGGTACACAGTTCCGGTTAGTATCCATTGCTACTGTCCGTGACCCGCTCTGGAGAAAATACCTGAACGTGACGTTTCCTGCAGAGACGTGGTCAGCCCTCGCGCGGGGTACGAGCCCTGGCGGAAACCAGCCCGTGTGCCAGATGGAAAAAAAATCTGTCGCCCAGTCCCAGAAATCGCCCCCCGGGGGGCTCATGCAGCTGAAGGATGGATCTCTGATAGTACCTTTCCTGGAAAAGACCCTCTATTTCAAACCGGTAAAACTGAATTTTTCCGGGGGTATCAGGGAGGATGTATTCGCCCGGGCACAAAAACCTCTCCAGGAAATACTGGAAAATCCCGTATTCAGTCATCTACTACCCCAGGTAAATGCTAAATACTCCCGCTACCTGCCCATGAAATCAGGGATCTTTTTTGGCCAGCTCAAAGAAAGGCACGACCCCTTTTACCGGGAATTCCTCAACACCTACGGTGATGAAAAGTACGGCACCTTCCGGCTTGAGGTTTCAAATGAAGCAGATAAAAATGGGGTACTGATCGTTGTTGTCAATAAGGGAATTTACCATGCTGTCAACTGCCGGGACACATTCCGTGTCATAATAAACGACTTGTTTGGCAGAATCTCTGCAGAAGACTGTCTTCTTAGTGGGGATAGTTCCCGCTGCCGGATTAATGCCCTTCTCTGCAGCAACAGGAACACTGCGGGAATCTATATCCAAACATGTGAAAAGGATGACGAGCGGATACATATCACTGAAATACTGAAAGGATTTATTTCCATCTGATGTATATGAAAAATGTGTATACATGCTTGATCGATGCTGACCAGAGAATTTTTCATATCTTGTGAGAACATTATAGCTATCTACTCTGGATACCGGAAAAGGGAGCTCACCGATGAAATGCCCTCATTGCGGAATGAATATACGGGATAATATTGTTGTTTGCGGCTATTGTGGCGGGAAAATAGCAAAGGAATCAGAGAAATCTCCTTCTGGCGCGGGCAGACCGGATATCCCCAATGCCAGTACAGGTCAAAAAGGGGCAGCGGCGAAAATTACCCCGGAAGAGCCTGGAACAGATGAAGAAGAAGAAGGGGGAATTTCTGTGTACCTGCAACCGGGGGAACAGGTACTCATCGGCTCCCTGAATATCGCAGTGAAAAAATTTTTTTTCCATGCATATCTGACCAACCAGCGTATCTTTTTAATTGATACGCAGGAAAAAAAGGTCAAGGTTACCGCAAAAGATATTCCGCGTGATACGATTGCCGGAAGCATCATAGAGTATTCGGAAAGTTCCGATCCTGTTCTGGTTCTCTCCCTTAAATCTGCAGATGATGAAATCAAGACGATGAAACTCATTTTCATCCAGAATGGTATGGACCGGTCTGATGAGATTGATGAATGGATCTCTCTTCTCCAGGAACAAGGCCAACAGAAAAAAACTCCTGCACAAACAATTAAGGAACTCCCGGAACACATGGAGGAACCTGCACCTGTTCAACCGGAAAAACCCTTGCAGAAACAGGAACTGCAACCGAAAAGAAAGCCGGGCAAAGATCATGAAAAGCAACCCCCGGTCAAACGGCATATCGTGTTCCATACAATGCAGGAGCAGGAACCTGAAGTTGAGGAAACCCCCCGTCCCCCACGACGTGCACAAGTCAGAGAGGTACCGGAACCGGCGAAAAAACCGGTCACAAAACAGGAATCCGATTACGAGGTTTCCCCGGTAAGAAAAGCAGATATCTCCCCGGTGCGCAAATATGAAGTACAATCGGCAATGAAAGTCGCAATGAAGAGTGCAATGCAGCCTCTCAAACCCTCATCCCTTCAAACTGCAAAACGTCCGGTGATAGAAACGGTGTCGCCTCCTATTGAGGAACCCGAACCGGAAGACACGGAAGTATCCTCCAGGCGTCCCACCCCCCTGGAAAAAGCACAGGGAACGCCAGCACAGGATGACGGTGCTGAAATTCCCCCGTTCTGCCAAAACTGCGGGAAAAAAATCCCTCCTGCAGCTAACTTCTGTCCCGGGTGCGGAACAAAACTGGGTACGCACAAGGCCGTTTCCCCTGGCTCGATGCCTGAATCCCCTCATGAAAAGAAAGCGACTCATCATGAGGCAGCAGTCCGCGAGAAGAAAGGAGGGCTCCGCGAAGAGGATAAAGATGAGGATGAAAAGGATGATGAGATACCGGTCCCGACAAAACCTCCCGTAAAGAAAGTACCAAAAGGCAGCGAGATGACGATTCTCCACAAATTCCTCAGACGATAACCCTCTCGTTTCTTTTTTTCACCTTTGAGTGCTACGACCTTATAGATAGTAGTAATAATCACACGATGGCATTTGGATGTTGATGATTAAAAAAACCTTACCTGTCCTTCAGAATATAAGAGATGGTGAACCAGGGAGTAATGGTTTACATTACTCCCAATCATATAAAAACAAAAAACTATTGTATATTAGAAATCGTTATATGAATTCCAGTTCCTTTTATTAGTACGCATTGTTACGAGGAAATCAATGAAGAGAAACATCCAGATTGAAGCATTAGCCCAGATTCCTCTGGAAAAACAGCGGATCGAAGTTGT
>Ga0315284_10003001_pt1 | contig 24050 bp, 14 predicted proteins | sample YL17G09_16_MG_FD_203696 | JGI IMG/M metagenome (GOLD analysis project Ga0315284, IMG submission 203696) | Sediment microbial communities from Yellowstone Lake, YNP, Wyoming, USA - YL17G09_16 | ecosystem: Environmental > Aquatic > Freshwater > Lake > Sediment | place: USA: Wyoming | collected...
TGACGGACAGGTGAATCTGCCCTATACCATCCCCGGGCTGAGCGCCACCAACACTCTGACGATCCAGGCGGCGGCCGGAGCGTATCCCATCGTGGTGAACTCTACCGGCGTGGCCCTCACCACCGGTAACGGCTTCTACATCACCGGAGCTGATTACGTCACCATCAAGGGTTTTGAGATCAAGAACTGCTATGCTGCTGGTGTTAACGTATACTACGGCGCGACTACTGCCGACAGCGCCCGGTACGTCACCATCGAGAACAACAGCATCCACGATGTCGGCACGGGCTCGAGCTACTATGGCATCTATTCGTACTATACCAAAAACATCAGCATCCTGAACAACAAGATCCAGGGCGACTACTACGGGCTGTACATGTATTACAACACATACGCCACGGTCGCCAACAACATGATCTGGGGCCAGGATTACTATGGCGTGTACAACTACTACGGCAGCTACGCCACTTACTACTACAACACGATCTACATGAACTCGGCGTTCGCCACCACGAACTACGCCATGTACGAGGGATACGGGAGCACTATCACCCTGAAGGACAACATCATCATAAATGCAGGGTCCGGTTCAGCGACGAAGTACGCCATCTATATGCCGGGCCTCATTGCGACGTATCCCACCGTCTGCGACTACAACGACCTCTACGCCCCCAACGGCGGGAGTGTGGGGTACTACAATGCAGCCGCTCGAACCACTCTGGCCGCATGGCAGGCCGCCTCAACTCTGGACGCGCACAGCATCAGCGCCAACCCCAACTTCATCAGCACGGTGGCGCCTTTCAACTTCCATATCAATAGCGGCGGCGGGTCGCTGGTCAACGGCAGAGCGACTCCAGTGTCTGTGACCAATGATATAGATTACGAAGCCCGCGATGCCGTAACCCCGGACATCGGCGGGGATGAGTTCACCCCGCCCGTGGGCGTCTTGCTGGCAAGTGGGCAAGTAACCCCGCCCAGCGGCTTGATTACCACCAATTTCGTTTACCAGATTCTGTACACCAACTCTGGCAACCTCGCGCCTACATCAGCTCAGGTGTACATTGACGACGTGCCCTACGCCTTGACGGATTCCACCGGAGGCTCGGGAAACTACGCCAATGGCGTCAATTTCTACCGCACCACGACTCTGTCCGGAGGCACTCATACTTACTACTTCGAGTTCGAGGCCAGCCTCGGCCGGGATATTTACCGGTTCCCAGCTTCCGGCTACTTAACCGGTCCCACCGTCCTTACGCCGTTTAGCGGCAGTTACGACATCGGCGGTGGAGCGAACCATTATCCGACGATTGTAACCGCGGCGGCCGATCTTGCCATTGCAGGTCTATCTGGACCGACGATCTTCAACGTGTATAATGGGACGTATGACGGACAGGTGAACCTGCCCTATACCATCCCCGGGCTGAGCGCCACCAACACTCTGACGATCCAGGCGGCGGCCGGAGCGTATCCCATCGTGGTGAACTCTACCGGCGTGGCCATCACCACCGGAAACGGCTTCTATATCACCGGCGCCGACTACATCACCATCAAAGGATTCGAGATCAAGAACTGCTACGCCGCCGGTGTCTACGTGTACTACGGCTTGACCGTCGCCGACAGCGCCCGGTACGTCACCATCGAGAACAACAGCATCCACGATGTCGGCACGGGCGGGAGCTACTGGGGCATCTACGGATACTATGCCAGGTTCCTAAGCGTCCTGAACAACAAGATCCAGGGTGACTACTACGGATTGTACATCTATTACAACGCGTATGCCACGGTCGCCAATAACATGATCTGGGGCCAGGATTACTATGGCGTGTACAACTACTACGGCAGCTACGCCACTTACTACTACAACACGATCTACATGAACTCGGCGTTCGCCACCACGAATTACGCCATGTACGAGGGATACGGGAGCAATATCACTCTGAAGGACAACATCATCATAAATGCAGGGTCCGGTTCAGCGACGAAGTACGCCATCTATATGCCGGGCCTTATTGCGACGTATCCCACCGTCTGCGATTACAACGACCTTTACGCGCCCAACGGCGGCAGTGTGGGGTACTACAATGCTGCCGCTCGAACCACTCTGGCCGCATGGCAGACCGCCTCAGGCTTGGACGCGCACAGTGTCAGCGCCAACCCCAACTTCATCAGCACCGTGTTGCCTTTCAACTTCCACATCAACAACACGGCCCCATCGCCGGTGGATGGCATGGCAACTCCGGTGTCTGTGACGGTAGACTACGACTACGAAACGCGCAATGCCGTCACGCCCGACATCGGTGCGGATGAGTTCGCTGTGCCGGTGTACAATGTCGCCGTCGGGCCTTCTCCGCAGAGTCAAACGGGCAATGCTGGCAGCGACGTCGCCTACTACTACTACATCAACAACAGCGGCAATATCCCGGAATCGTACAACCTCAGCATTCTGGGTGCCGTCTGGCCGACCGCCATCTACGACAGCTTAGGCACGACCCTGATCAGCACGACTCCCACGCTTGAGGCTGGAGTCAACTTCTGGGTGAAAGTGGTGCACAGCATCCCTGGCAATGCCATTGGCGGGAGTACCGACACGGGCCAACTAAAAGCGGTGTCGTCCCATAATCCGGCCGTTTTCGCTACGGGTTCCTTTACCACGACGGCGGCTATGGTTTTGGGCGTGACGATCACGCCGGAAACACAAAGCGAATCCGGCAATCCCGGCAGCGACGTGGCGTATTTCTACTATGTCCACAATGGCAGCAACCTTCCGGATGTGTTCAATCTCGCGACGTTCGGGGCCACATGGCCGACGGCGATCTACGACAGCGCCGGCACGACCATCATCACCTCGACGTCCACCATCGCCCTTGGGGATAGCCAGTGTGTGAAAGTAGTCCATGGCATTCCCGGCACGGCTTTGGGCGGGGAATCTGACCTGGGCTATCTGAGGGCGGCGTCGACGCATACCCGGTCCGATGTTGACACCTCCTCGTTCACCACCACGGCGTTGGCAATCGTGGGCGTGACCATCGAACCTGAAACGCAAAGTGGCGTTGCCAATGCCGGAAGTTCAGCCGAGTATTACTACTTTGTCCATAATGGCGGCAACGTTCCGGATGTGTTCAACCTCAGCTCTTTCGGAGCGGTATGGACAAATGCCATTTACGACAGCGCCGGAACGACAATCATCACTTCAACCTCCACGATCGCCGTGGGAGGTACTGAGTGGGTCAAAGTGGTACACAGCGTTCCGGGATCGGCACTGGTCGGAGACAATGACACCGGCTATCTGACGGCAATTTCGACCTACACTCGAACCCCCGCTGATACCTCATCCTTCACGACCACGGTTCCGCCAAACTATGGAATAGAAGTGACCCCGGTAGCTCAGCAGAGTTACGTTCATCCCGGATCTATCGCCGACTATTACTGCCTCATTCACAACACCGGCGGAGTTCCGGATGCGTACAATCTCAGCACTTTCGGGGCCACATGGCCGACGGCTATCTATGATAGCGCGGGCACGACCATTATCACCTCGACCGCCACTCTCACCATTGATGAAAGCGTGTGGGTTAAAGTAGTGCACAGCGTTCCAGGCTCTGCCAACCTGGGAGATGCGGATACAGGCTACCTTGCGGCAGTTTCGATGCAGGACTCTTCTTTTGCCGATACAGCCGCTTTCACTTCCCAAGTCCCGACGGCCCTGGGCGTGACGGTTAGTCCCGAATCGCAGAATCTCATCGGCGAAGTTGGCGCGGATGTCGCCTACTACTACTCCATCCAAAACGGAAGCTCCATTCCGGATGCGTTCAGCGTAGCGACCTTTGCGGCCACATGGCCAACAGCCATCTACGATAGCTCGGGCACAACGATCATTACTGCGACACCCTCGGTGGCCGCGGGCGATAGCGTGTGTGTGAAGGTGGTCCACAGTATTCCCGGCTCAGTTCAGGGTGGGCAGAGCGACACCGGCTATCTGGCAGCGATATCCGAGTTTTACACGGCCATCGCTGATACAGCGGCCTTCACTTCGACAGCCCGACAGATCGGCAGTGTTGAGGTTACTCCAGATACCCTGCAGCAATCGGTTGCTGCCGGCACCGGAGCCGAGTATTACTACTACGTTCACAACATCGGCAATGGCCCGGATGAGTACAATCTCAGCACTTTCGGAACGGCTTGGACTACGGCCATCTACGACAGCGCCGGCACGACCGTCATCAACATTACTTCCACACTTGCCGTCGGAACCGGCGAATGGGTAAAGGTGGTTCACAGCGTGCCCGGTATGGCGCCGGCCTGGGGAGCGAGCAGTGGTCATCTGGTTGCCGCTTCGACACACTATCGGGCCCAGGCCGATACGGCCTCTTTCACGACAACTGCGCTGAACTATGGGATTGCGGTTACGCCTGCAAGTTGGCATTCTTACACCTATCCGGGAATGGATGCTGCGTATTACTTCTGCATTCACAACAGCGGCTCCTTCTCGGATGCGTACAATCTGGCCACTGTTGAAGCGGTTTGGGCGACGGCCATCTACGATAGCTCAGGCACGACCCTTATCAATTCGACTGCGGCGCTGGGTGCTGGACAGATTCAGTGGGTGAAAGTGGTCCACAGTATGCCGAGCACGGCTCTGCCTGGTGATGAGGATACGGGCATTCTGACTGCCGTCTCATCGTCTAATCCGGCTTTCGCCGATTCAGGCACCTTCACCGCCACGGCGCTGACAATTGTGGGCGTGACCATGACGCCTCCGGAGCTGGCCGATTCGGCCAATACAGGCACTGGCGCCTACTATGATTTCTACCTAACCAACACCGGTAACGCGCCTTGCGACTACGGACTCTGGATTTCGGGAGCAACTTGGCCTGGGACCATTTATGACTCCACCATGAGCACCGTAATTGACACCGTCGAAGATCTGGCTGCTGGCGCCAGTTACCATCTGGTGGTTGCCCACTCCGTACCGTGGCAGCCGCCGGATCCGTTGGTGGACACGGGTTACATCGGTGCGGTTGCCATTAACCCGGCAGCTGCGGCTGACTCATCTTCGTTCACAACAACCGCAACTATCTGGCCGCCGGTGCGAATCGTCGCAACCCCCGACAGCGCGAGCATTGTGATTCCGGCGGGCGGAGGTTCGTTCGACTATACCGCTGAACTAACCAATTACGGAAGTGAGGCCTACCAGATCCGGGTGTGGAACCGCATTTTCCTGCCCAATGGCATGGTCTTGAGTTTGTTCGGCGTCAATGTGAACATGGGTCCGGAATCTGCTCGCGCTAAGGAACTAACCCAATTTGTTCCGGCGGGAGCACCGGCGGGGATTTACAACTACACCTACTACATCGCCGACCTCGCCACTTGGGAAGTATGGGATAGCTCAGGATTCAGCTTCGAGAAGCTGGCGGGCGACGAAGCTCCCCGGCATAATCAGGGCTGGACGCTCCTCGGCTGGGAGGAAGAGCTTCTGGCGGCAGGTATTCTGCCCTCTCACTATGACCTGCATGCCAACTTCCCCAATCCCTTCAATCCGACCACCACGCTGGTTTACGACCTGCCGGAAAACGGCAACGTGCTGCTTTCCATTTATGATATCGCAGGGCGGGAAGTGGTGAAACTGGTGGATGGTTACAGGCCGGCGGGTACGCATCAGGCCACCTTCAGCGGCGATCATCTGTCCAGCGGAATGTACTTTGCCGTTTTCAAGGTAAATAGCTTTAGCAAAGTGCAGAAGATGCTGTTGGTCAAATAGCATCCGCGCAAATTGGATGATGAACAAGCTGTCGGGTCTCCGCACCCGACAGCTTGTTTTTTATTTAGGCGGCCGCCGACAGAGATGCGGTAGCGTTCCGGCAGTATCCACGAAGTGGTCGCTTCGCGAAAAACCGCCGGCTACCTCTGACTGATCAGTCAGTTGACGGATCTTTTTCCCTCTGCGTCTCTGTCCGAAGGACTCCTTTGGAGCGCCCCCCGCAAGGGTCGAGCGAAGCCTCGAGCCAAGCCCCCCTTCGGGGTCTTCGGGACCTTCGGGATTTGCGTGAAACTTTAATCATCTTCACAAAATCCCCCGCATCTTCCATTGACTTCCCGCCCTGCTTGCCCTATATTTACGCCAACCTTATCATGGTCATTGCGAGCGAAGCGAAGCTCCGAAGGAGCCCTTAAGCGGCGATCTCTACAACCCGAAAGATTGTTTTGGCCCCTTTGGGGACTCGCAATGACGGACCTATCACAGGAAAACTATGGGCTTAACCGAATTCATCGCCGAACACGCCACCAAGCTGATCGAACAGGGCGGCTACTTTATGGTGGGCTTCCTGATGGCTCTGGAGAGCATGATCGCTCCGGTGCCCAGCGAAGCCGTCATGCCCTTCGCAGGATTTCTGATCTTCGAAGGCAAATTCACCTTCTTCGGGACGATCTTATCCAGCACGCTGGGCAGCATCGTCGGTTCGCTGATCTCCTATTATATGGGATCGCTCGGCGGCCGGCCCTTTGTCCTGCGCTTCGGCAAATATCTGCTGCTTGACGTCCACCACCTCGAAGCTACCGAACGCTTCTTCGGCAAATGGGGCGATAAGACCATCTTCGTCAGCCGCTTCATCCCGGTCGTGCGCCATCTGATCTCCATTCCCGCCGGAGTGGGGAGGATGAACCTGACGAAATTCTGCATCTACACGATTTTGGGCGCAGGCTGCTGGAACGGCTTTCTCGCCTGGGTGGGCTTCAAGCTGAAGACCCGCTGGGATGAGGTGATGAAGTACAGCCATGTGATTGATATTGTCGTGGTGGGGGTGATGCTCTTGGCGATCATCTATCTGGTGTACCAGCAGAAAAAGCGTCTAGCGAAGGCAAGAGTCGAGTAGGTCGGTTACATGGCAGAGACAAATCCTGCTTTTCACTACGTCTGCACCCGTGGGCAAGCCTGGGATCTGGTCAAGGGTCGTGAGCGCTTCTGGGTATCCAACTGCGATTGCCGTGAAAGCCGCGGTGGCTGCAAGCGCTCGCGTATGGACCTTTGCCTGCAGTTTCGCGGCGAAACGGCAGCTCAGGGATCCAATAAACACGAAATCACCCTCGCCGAGGTAGAGGAAATCTTCCGCGAAGCCGAACGCAAACGCCTGGTGACTCGCCCCTTCCGCTGCGAAGACGATCTGACCGTCACCGACGGTATCTGCTTCTGTTGCGATGACTGCTGCGGGTATTTCCTGAATCGCGAGGAGCGTTGCGATAAGGGCGTCTGCATAGAATTGACAGATATGAAGCTATGCACGCATTGCGGCATCTGCGAAGAGGTCTGCTATTTTAGAGCACGGAGGATGGACGGCGATACGCTGGCGGTGAATCGCGAAGAATGCTATGGCTGCGGACTGTGTGAGCATGTCTGTCCCGAGGATTGTATTCAAATGACGCCAAGGAATTAATGGGATTTCTAACGGATAGAATAGTTGAGCGGCGCACTGATTCGCTCCGAATTTGCTTGCATTTAAAGACGCTTCTGCGTATATTATTATCAGAGTTATGGGGACGACAGGTTTCGACGGGATATGAGGAAGCTGGATCAGCAGGCCGGGGAATGAGCGTAACCCCGTCAACAATTCGTTCAAAACCACAAATGCCGACTACGGCTATGCACTGGCTGCCTAACCAATAGGCAACCACGCCTCGCCTGACCTTTGCCTACCGGGTCGGTTGATGGCGCCAAACGGATAGGCTGGCTTCCCGCTTTGCCTCGGTGCGGGAGGCGAGATGCAGAGGCTGGCTCGCTTCCTGATCTGTCGGCGGATAAGGAGGCGGGCGAGATCAAAACGCCGGCTAAGCCTGTAGCGGGTCCTTCGGCCGCTATCTCGGACGCGGGTTCAATTCCCGCCGTCTCCACAAAAAACATCGCCCCAATGGATCTTGGTCAACCCGATTGCGGTTAAATAGCCGCAATCTCTCTTTTAGCGTAGGTCTAACCTTGTGAAAAAACTGCGCATCCCGGCCATCCTGCTGATTATCGCCTTGGCTATATTCGGCGCTGTAAGGATCTTTGGCGCGCGCGAAGCAAGCCAGGCGGCGGAGGAATATCTTTTTGCGGCCGTCCAGCGCGGCGACGTCAAATCGGTCATCACCAGCACGGGCGTTCTGGGCGCGGTTGAAACTGTCGAGGTTGGCACGCAGGTTTCCGGTATCATTGCTCAAGTGCTGGTGGATTTTAACGACCAGGTGCGTCGCGGGCAGTTGCTGGCGGTTCTGGATACGGCCGTGCTGCGGCTTACAGTTCAAGAAGCCGAGGCTTCGCTGGCCAAAGCTCAGGCTAATTACTTGAAGTCCAAATTGGATTTGGCAAACGCCAAGGACTTGATACAAAAGAATCTAATTTCCAAGACCGATTTGGACGCCAGCCAAACCACCCACGACATGGTCCAGGCCGATGTTCTTTCGGCGCAGGCTACTCTGGGACGATCTCAGACCAACCTGAGCCACGCCCGAATCTACTCTCCCATAGACGGCACCATTCTGAAGAGGAACGTGGACGCTGGGCAAACCGTGGCGGCCAGTCTTTCCACGCCCACGCTTTTTATGATCGCCGAAGACCTGCGGCAAATGCAAATCCTGGCCTACGTGGATGAGAGCGACATCGGGCAGATTAAGGACAGCATGCGGGCCAGCTTTACCGTGCCGGCCTACCCCAACGATGCCTTTCCGGGCATTGTCACGCAGATTCGGTTGCAGCCTGAAACCGTCTCCAACGTGGTCAACTATATCGTGGTCGTCAACGCCGACAACAGCAGCGGCAAGCTCCTTCCCGGCATGACCGCGACGGTGGATTTCATCATGGAAGAGGCTCGAGACGTTCTGCTCGTGCCCAATGCCGCGCTGCGCCTGGAACCTTCCAAGGAGATGGAGGCCATGATGCCGCAAGATCCCCGGCAGGCTGGTCAAAAACCCGGAGCCAAATCCAATGGGGGACGATCAGAGCGCCAATTTTCCGGCATGGGAGGAGCGGCGGGCGGAATGAATCATGGCCGCTCGGCGGCGAGCGCTTCCGGAATAATATGGTTTCTGGATGATTCGAAAGCGCTGCAGATGGCGCCGGTTCAGTTGGGCATCACCGACGGCAAGCAGACCGAAATCAAATCCTCTGAGAGCATCAAGGAGGGCATGGAAATTATCATTGGCCTGAGCCGGGATGCGGAGGAAAAACCGGCGGTCAATCCTCAGGTGCAGCGCCAGCAGAGACGCTTGGGACTGTTTTAGGAGCCGCTATGGGGCGTGTCATAGAAACCAAGGATTTAACCAAGATTTATCAGGCCGGCGAAATCGAAATTCCCGCGCTGCAGGGGATTGATTTCCAATTGGATCCCGGTGAATTCGTCGCCATTATGGGCGCTTCGGGATCCGGCAAATCCACTTTGATGAACATTCTGGGCTGCCTCGATTATCCCACCGGCGGCGCCTATTATCTGGACGGCGTGAAGATCAATGATTTAAATCGCAACGCGCTGGCCGACATCCGCAACCGCAAGATTGGTTTCGTTTTTCAGGGATTCAATCTGCTGTCTCGAACCACGGCGTTGGAAAATGTCGCCTTGCCGCTGCTCTATGACCGCGGAAAGCAGGTGCCGGATTATCGCCGCCGGTCGCGCGAGGCTATAGAAGCGGTTGGATTGACCGACCGGATGCACCACGTCCCCAGCCAACTGTCCGGCGGGCAGCAACAGCGCGTCGCCATCGCCCGTGCCCTGGTGATGAATCCTTCGCTGATTCTGGCCGATGAACCCACCGGCAACTTAGACAGCCACACATCGCACGAGGTGATGGACGTTTTCAAGGAGTTGAACGGGCGGGGTGTCACCATCATTCTAGTCACGCATGAAAAAGACATCGCGGCCTTCGCCCGGCGCGTCGTTGAAATGCGCGATGGGAAAATCGTGCACGAATGGACGAATTAGCTGGCTTTTATAACTGCTCCTTCGATGAAATACCAGAAACTATTGACGGCCGCCTTCCAGAGCCTCGCCAAGAACCGGATGCGCAGCTTTTTGACCATGCTGGGCATCATCATAGGGGTGGCGGCCGTTATTATCATGGTGGCGGTCGGGGAGGGGGCGCAATTGGCCATCAAGCGGCAGATCGCCGCCCTCGGCTCCAGCCTCTTAATCGTATTCCCCAATACTGTTTCTCACATGGGCGTCAGCCAGGGCGCGGGCAGCTTGAATCAGTTGACTTTGGATGATGTCGAGAAGCTGAGGCGCGAAGCTCTCTATTTGCGTGATATATCGGCGGTTGCCATGGCCTGGGGCCATATCATCGGCGGTGGAAACAACTGGATGACCGGCGTGCAGGGCGTGGACGCAAATTACACGCGAATTCGCGACTGGTCGGTGGCGCAAGGCGCCTTCTTCACCGACGAAGACCTCAAAACCCGAAACAAAGTCTGCGTTCTGGGCAAGACAGTGACGGATAATCTGTTCCCGGGTCAGGATCCCATCGGTGCGCTAGTTCGGATTCGGAGCGTTCCTTTTAAAATCATCGGCGTCCTGGCAAAGAAAGGGCAGAGCTCGACCGGTAATGATCAGGATGACATTATCTTCGCGCCCACCACCACGGTCTTATATCGCCTGAAAGGCGGGCAGAATATCAATCTGATCATGGCCAGCGCCGTCTCTGATGCGCGCATTCCCGCCGCCCAGCAGGAAATCCGGGCCATCCTGCGCGAATCCCATCGCCTGAATATCGGCGAAGAAGACGATTTCACGGTGCGAAATCAGGCAGAAATCACCGACACGGCCGCTGAAGCCTCCCGAACTCTGACCATTCTCCTCGGTTCCATTGCCGGCGTCTCGCTGGTCGTGGGCGGCATCGGCATCATGAACATCATGCTGGTATCGGTGACGGAGAGAACGCGCGAGATCGGCCTGCGCATGGCTCTGGGCGCCCGCAGCCGGGATATTCTCAGCCAGTTTCTGATTGAAGCTGTGGCCTTAAGTCTGCTGGGCGGCATCATCGGCATTGCCATCTCCTTTGCGACGGCTTACCTGCTCAACCTCTACTCCAACTTCGAGGCCGTCCTCCTGCCTCAGACCATACTGCTGGCGGTGGCATTCTCAGCCCTGGTCGGCATCTTCTTCGGTTTTTATCCGGCGCGCCGCGCGTCGCTCTTAAATCCCATTGAAGCCCTGAGGTATGAATAGATTTCATTATGTCCGGCTTGACTATTTGCGTTGACCGCCGGGATTTTCCGTCCGCCATCCCGCATCCCTTTTTCCTGCCGGATGCCACACCTCTGGCTCTGTGCGGCCAAAAGGATCTTCTTGATCTCAAGCGCCTTGCCCTCCTGAATTCCCGCCAATCGCCGCGCATCTCCCGCACCTCGAAATGGACTGAGCAGACTTTGGCGGCATTGCGCCAATTTGATCTTCGAAAGACGGCGCTTGTTTCCAGCTTGGGCATGACGACATGGGAATTTCTGACCTGGGCCGGCGGCCGGATGGGATTTCCCATTATATTAATCTTTCCCGCCGGCAGCGCGCAGAACTTCAACGTTGTGCGTACGAAAGCCATCATGGACTTGGGCTTGGACGATGCAAAAGTCCTGGCGCTGCGTCCCATCCGCACAGACCGAAAAAGCTCAACGGAATTGGATAGCGCCATTCGCGACCGCTGGATCATGGCCCTCAGCCATTCATTCGTTCCCATCAGCATCCGTCCGGGAGGTCACCTTGAGAAATACCTGAGCCATGCGGATTTGAATCGGGAGCACATAGAACGAAGCTGGCAAATCGCTTTCGAGAAATCGCCGATACTTAGGAAGCCCATTGTTCCGAGGAATATTTTCATACCGGAGACCTATCGAGCCGATGAATTCTTGATCCATTGGACGAGATCCTGCGTCGGTCCCTGGCCTGGGGAGAGCCGCAATGACTATTTTGCGCGCATCATGGATGGCGATGAGGAGGCCGGGAGCGGATTAGAGTCATTGCAACGCATCTTGCAGGAGGGGAAGATTCGCGCCTCGGCGCATTTGATTCGCGGGGGATATCCCGTCGTGCCGTTTACCGAATGTCCGCCGGAAGATCTGCCCAAGTTGATCTCCTGGCGAGCCGGCCTGCGCCGCTGGACGCTGGAACCTTATGGGATCGCCCTGAGCAAAAAAAGGCTTATGGAACTGGGCGCGCGGCCGGTCATCTACGGCACGCCCGCGGATTTCGACAATTTGGAAGAGCGCGATCGGCCCTTCTTTCAAATGGCCGACAGCCGGAGCAGATATTGGCGGGATGAACGCGAATGGAGGGTGGTAGGAGATGTTGCGTTGAAGGTTCTTGGGGAAAACGAAATGGCGCTTTTCGTGCCGCGACAAACGGAATGCCGTGAGCTTGCGGGGGAGATTCGGCGCCACATTATTGCTTTGGAATGATCATTAATTCAGGCAATTAGGGCTTCTCCCAGAACCAGGCTGCATCATGAATTGTGTAATCAACCCAATTGCCCGCTGAATCGGCCGTTACCGCGCTTTCATTGGTATTGTAACCGCTCGGATCAAGATAAATCCATTCTCGCTTTCCCTCCCTGGTTTCATAGCCAAATTCGCTTCCCACAGGACAGTTGAATCGGAAGAGGTTCTTCTCAATATAGCGTCTATAAGCGGCGGGATCATGGGGCGCGCCATTCCAGTTGATTCCTTCGCTGAGCAGCAGCGGTTCGCCCCGAATCATTTTCTCCCGCACCTCCGCAATGCCGAGCAAAGTGCTATCGGCGTCCATCCAATAGGCCTGAAAGGTGGGATCCATGTACAGCCATTTTCCCAGGGTCTCGCTGTAAACCATGTTAATGACGTGGCAGTCCGAATCATTCCTGTCGTAAGGCATACAGGCGACATGGCGCGACCTGAAGCCCAGGGCGAGATAGGCTTCATTGAGAATGGTGGCCATCATGCGGCAGTTGACGCCGCGGTTCTCCTGGCGGCAAACCTCAATTAAATGCAGCGCATTTCGCGGCTTGGGATTTTCGGAGTTACCATCATGCCGGACGATGGAGTGCGCCCAGCCCATCAGAGCAATGATGCGCTCAACTTCACTGCCGGAATTGGCCACGGAATCCAGCGCATAAGTCCGTCGCAATTGGGTAAGATTGGAATCCGAAGGAGCCGAATAGTAAAAGTGCGGCGCACCCGACGCCGTGCCGATTTCAAAGTCCGTGTATTCTCGCAGCAGTTCAAGTTTGCGGTTGCCGTAATATACAATTTCATAGACGGTATCTTGAGGTGAAATGAGGAATAGGTGTGTGGGCTGGGGAGTGCAGTGGATGGCGATTGTATCGGTCCTGGAAAACAGAACAAAATCGGAGGAATCGGGCAATTCGGTTATATCCGTGTCCTCCTTTACGCTGCTGAGCAGGAACACTCCGGTGGAGCTTCCGTATTGATACCAGATGCTGTCACTGGGCGTGAAAAAGGGGGGAAGATGGATAATTGCGGTGCTGTCGGGGCTCGACGCAGGTTCCTGGCTCACTCCCTGCTGAAAAGAGGAGACCAATAGGCATATGGACAGAAGGGACAAGCCTGTCACCTGGTGGCGAAGCGGGAATTGGAGCATGGCATTTACCTGCGGTTGTGGGCGGAAGGATGAGCGCATCTTTATAAATTAGACAGCTCCCAACTGCAAATAGTTGCACATCGAATCTTGGGGAATTCTATGATCTTGTCATTAACTGCCCGCAGGCCGCCCGAATTTCGGCTCCCCGGCTGCGGCGCAAAGTCAGAGTGATGCGCTCTTTGGCGAATACCTTATAAAAGCGGTCGAATATGGCATCCCAATCTGCCCTGATCCTATCGGTTGGGCTGATGGGATTCAGGGGGATGAGATTCAGCTTGCTGGGAATGCGCACCAGCAAGTTCCGCAGGGCGCGGATCATCTCGTCCGTATCGTTCACTCCGGGTATCAAGGCGTATTCAAAGGTAACGCGATGCCCGTTATGTTTTTGGAATTCTGCGGCGGCTTGCATTAATTCCGTGATGGGATATTTCTTATTGATGGGCATTAACTTATCGCGCAGTTCATCCGTCGGCGCGTTTAGAGACACCGCCAGTTTCACCTTCAATCCTTCGCCGGCCAACTGCCGGATGCCGGGCACAATCCCCGCCGTCGAAACCGTCATGCGCCGCTGCGAAATCGCCGCCCCGTCAGTCGCCGACAGCATCTTGATGGCTTTCACCAGATTCTCATAATTCAGCAGCGGCTCGCCCATGCCCATGAAAACCAGGTTGCGGATAGGGGTCTCCGGCTTCAGGCGGCGGAAATAAATGACCTGATCTACGATCTCTCCGGCGCTCAGATTCCTCTTGAAACCCATCCTTCCGGTGGCGCAGAAGGTGCAATCCAGCGGGCAGCCGACCTGCGTCGAAAGACAGATGACCGCATGTTCCCCTTCGGGCATCCACACCGTCTCGATCCCCAAACCGTCGCTCAGCCGAAACAGCGCCTTGATCGTCCCATCCGGCGCGGTCTGGCTTTTCACGCGAATCAATAGATCGAGCGGTTCGAATTCTTTCAGTTTTTCGCGCAACTTTAGCGGCAGATCGGTCATCTCATGAATAGATGAGGCGCAGCGCTTGTGCAGCCCCGCGAAGATCTGCTTGCCGTGAAAGGGCTTCTCGCCCAGCGACTTCATCAAGGTTTGCAGCTCCTCGCGGTCGAGATCTTTGAGGTTAGCTCGTGTCATTTCGGTATTCGTCATGGCGGCGTAATCTATAGGAAAATCGGCGGCGACGCAAGAGATATTGACCAGATTGGACGGAACAAAAGCCCGCTTGTTCCTTTTCAATGTAAAAGGATAATTACACCCGACCAGCAGCGAATATTCCATGAGCCGAGACGTTGAATACCTGGAGCGATTGAAAGAATCCCGCGAGCGCATCGAACGGGAGCTATCGCAAGTCATCATTGGGCAGAAGGCCGTGATCGAAGGGCTGCTCATCAGCCTGCTGGCGCGCGGGCACTGCCTATTGATAGGGGTGCCGGGGCTGGCCAAGACCCTCATGATCAGCTCCCTGGCGCGAACTATGAAATTGACCTTCTCGCGCATCCAGTTCACTCCGGACCTGATGCCGTCCGATATCACTGGAACCGAGATCATCGAAGAAGATCGCACATCCGGCAGGAAGGCCTTCAAGTTCGTGCGCGGGCCGGTGTTCGCCAATATCGTGCTGGCGGATGAGATCAACCGCACGCCGCCCAAAACTCAGGCGGCCCTTTTGCAGGCCATGCAGGAGCATCAAGTTTCAGCGGGCGATACGACTCACACACTGCAAGAGCCGTTCTTCGTTCTGGCGACGCAAAATCCCATCGAGCAGGAAGGAACCTACCCCTTGCCCGAAGCGCAGTTGGACCGCTTCATGTTCAACCTCTGGGTGGATTACCCTTCGCCTGATGAAGAGCGCGCCATCGTCAAGACCACCACCAGTGCGGCCATCGGCAGCATCAGCCCGGTGTTGGGAGCAGACGAAATTATTGCTCTGCAAGATTTGATCCGTCGCATTCCCGTATCCGATCATGTCGTAGGCTACGCCGTGGATCTGGCTCGCAAAACTCGCCCTGCTGATCCTGCGGCGCCTAAATTTGTCAAGGATTGGATCCGCTGGGGCGCAGGCCCGCGCGCCGGACAATATCTGATCCTGGGCGCCAAGGCCCGCGCCGCCCTGGAAGGCCGCCCCACACCGGATGAAAATGACGTTCGCCTAATGGCTCTGCCGGTTCTGCGCCACCGTCTGGTGCTGAATTTCAATGCCGAAGCCGAAGGCGTGGGCGCGGTGGAAGTGGTGAAAAGGCTTTTGCAGGCGGAATAATCTGGGCGCACGCAGTGCGCCCCTACGTTTGAACGAATTCATCATTTGCCATCAACCAAGCAAATTCTCACCCCGCGAGCGCTGGCTCGCATTTCCAATCTGCAATTGAGAGCCCGGCACGTCGTCGAAGGCTTCATCACCGGTTTGCACCAGAGCCCCTACCACGGCTTTTCGGTCGAATTCGCCGAGCATCGGGCCTATCTGCCCGGCGATCCCATCCGGCACATTGATTGGAAAGTCTACGCCCGCACTGATCGTTACGTCATTAAGCGCTTTCAGGAGGAGACCAACCTAAAAGGTTACATCCTTCTGGACACCTCGGCCTCCATGGCCTTCACTTCGACCGATTTCACCAAGCTGCAATATGGCTTGCACTTAGCGGCGGCTCTGGCGTATCTTATGTTGGAACAGCGCGATGCCGTCGGCCTGGCGCTTTTCGATGATGAACTGCGCCGCTTGCTGCCGCCCCGGTCGGTGAAGAGCTACCTGAGCCTTCTGTTGGCTGAGCTGGAGGCGGTTTCTCCGTCGGGAAAGACGGGCATCAGCGTGGCGCTGCACCGCATCGCCGAGCGCATGAAGCGGCGCGGCTTGGTTATCCTCATTTCGGATTTGCTGGACGAACCGGAGGGCATCCTATCCGGTCTCAAGCATTTCCGGCACGATGGCCACGAAGTCATCGTCCTGCAGGTGCTGGATCCGCTGGAAAAATCCTTCGCCTTCTCCCGAGACGCTCGCTTTCGCGACCTGGAAACGGATGAAACCATCGTCACGCAGCCCTGGCATCTGCGCCGCGCCTATCAGCAGACAATGAATCAGTTCCTCGACGAGCTGAAATCCGGCTGCCGCGAGAACGGCGCGGATTACGCCCAATTCACCACGGATCAACCCTACGATTTCGCGCTGATGGAATACTTGACCAAGCGCCAGCGTCTGCATTAGATTCGACAACCACCATCTTGAGGTCTCCATGAGAAAATTTCTGCTGATCGCCATCCTGCTGTCAGTCCCTTCCCTGGCTCTCGCCCAGGGATTGCAGTTACCCTCCAACTCCATCGCCGTCACGGACAATGTGCTCTCCGTGATCAGCAATCCTGCCCTGCTGGGAGCGCGGCCTGGCGCCGAGATGATGCTCATGTTCCCCTATACCGACGACACTTTTGACGAAGATCGCGGGCTGCTGATCAAGCTCGGATCTCTGGGCTTCGGCGCGGAATTTGCCCAGAACGACACTTTTTCATTCAACCGCTACACCCTCAGCTCCGGCCACAAGCTCACCAAGGGGATCTACTTCGGCGGTGGCTATAGCTGGTATCGAATGCAGGATTGGGAGGGGAGCTGGAATGCTGGTTTCGGCTTCCGGCCGCTGCCGTTTGTCAGCTTTGGCGCGGTCGCCAATGACATCAACCGCCCGGATCGAGATGGATCCGTCCTCGAGCCCAGCTACGGCATGGCGCTGGCGCTGCGGCCTTTCGGCTGGCGCTATACTCTGTCGGCGGACCTGCAGTTGACCAAATCGGACGATCACGACTATGGGGACCATCTCGATCCTCTGATCCGTTTAGAGGCTCAGCCTATGGACGGCATCCGGCTCATAGGGGAATATCGCACCGACAGCGAATTCTTCGGCCTGGGCTTTTCCGTGGCGGTGGATCGGCTGGCGGTCGGCTCCTTCCGACGCATGGACGATTTCGGCGGTCATCTGCAGAGCGTAGGCTATATCCACCTGACCTCGGCCGTTCAGCCGAATCAGTTCACACCGCCGCCTCATCAGATTGTCGAGATCAAATTGGACGGCGAAATCCGTGAATCGGAAGCCCCTTTCTCTCTATTTGGAGGAGGCCACGCCAAGACCCTGCAAAAGCTCCGCCGCGAAATCCAGCACTATGCGGATGATCCTCTGGTGGACGGCCTCTTGATCAATTTCCAGAATCCCCAGATGGGCTTTGCTCAGGCTCAACAACTGCGCCGCAGCCTCGAAGAATTTAAAGACACCGGAAAGCGCTTGATCGCCTTTTCCGAAACCTACTCGCAGAGATCGTATTACATCGCCACCGTCTGCGATGAAATCTATCTGCTTCCCGTGGGAGATGTGGATCTTAAAGGCCTTGCGGCGGTGATGGGCTACTGGAAGGGGACGCTGGACAAGCTTGGCATCGGCATTCAGGTCGTTCGCGTGCGCGACTACAAGACGGCGGCGAACTCCTTCGCATTCGAAGAACCCACCGAAGCGGAAGCCGAAATGATCAACTGGCTGCTGGACGACATCTACGGCCAGATGTGCGATAAAATCGCTGTCGGGCGCAACTGGACCGTTGATGAAGCCAAGAGCAAGGTGGATGGCGGCCCCTATACTGCCAAGTGGGCTTTCGATGAGGGATTGGTGGACAGCCTGAAATATCATGATGAACTGGCCAAAGCGCTGAAGGACGATAGATTTCATTTGGTGGGCGAAAAGGCCTACTGGAGCCGCGGAGACTATAGTGAAGATTGGCCCGACCTGCGCGTTCCCAAGGTGGCCGTGATCTATGCCGAGGGCGCCATCGTATCGGGCGAAAGCGGGCAGAACCTCTTCAGCGGATCCTACATGGGATCGGAAACCATCGCCCGAGCCATTGCCCAGGCTCGGGAAGACAAGAACATTGACGCCATCATCCTGCGCGTGGATTCCCCCGGCGGATCCGGTTTGGCCTCGGATGTGATCTATCGCGAAGTCCGCCGCACCACGGAGGATGAAGAAAACCGCAAACCGATCATCGTCTCCATGGGCAATGTGGCCGGTTCCGGCGGCTATTACATCTCCTGCGCCGCCGATACGATCATTGCCGAGGCGGGGACGATTACCGGCTCCATCGGCGTCATTGCCATGAAGCCGAACCTGCAGGGGCTCCACAAGAAGATCCGCTATAACACCAGTACCTTCAAACGCGGCGAGCATGCGGATGCGTATTCCCTGTCGCGCCCCTTTACCGATGAGGAGATGGAGATTCTCAAGCAGGCCATTGAGGAATTCTACGGCGATTTCGTCGGCAAAGTGGCCGAGGGCCGCGGGATGGAGAAGGCCTCCGTGGATTCCATCGGGGAGGGTCGGGTTTGGACCGGCCAGCAGGGGAAGGATCGAGGCTTGGTGGATCTCATCGGCGGCATGGACTTGGCGTTCGAGGTGGTCCGCGCTCAATTGGGCGAGGCGGAAGGTGCGGCGCTCGATCTGCAGTTCTTCCCGGAACATCGAGGCTTTTTTGCCAATATGGCGCAAGGATTGGCGCAGATGGGTCACAAACCTCTGCCCGAGGCAGTTACGAAAACCCTCGAGCCGCTGTATATGATAGCCGTCTTCAATGAGGGAGAGCCACTGTTGCTCATGCCCTACGAAATCGAAACGAAATAGGATGAGGAAATCATGATGAGACGATGGATAATTCCGCTGCTAACGGCCGCTTTTATGGCCGTTCAAGCCAGCGCCGTAGACACGACCATTCTGGAGAAAGCCAAAGCGGAGCAGGATCCAGCCGCCGCCATTGCCCTCTATTGGCAATACTTTGAAAATACGCCTTCTGATGCCAATTTCGCCAGCGCTGCTGATGACTTTGCGGACTTGCTGGCGGAGCAGAAACGCCATGCCGATCTCGTGCGCCTCGGCGATATCCTGCTGAAGCAAACCCCTCCGCTGCCCAGCCCCCTGAACTCAATCGCGTATGCTCTGGCTCTGGGCGATACGGCTCTGGATAAGGCCCTCGATTTTGGCAAAACCGCCGTGGCCGCTCAGCGGGAATTGCGCCAGAGTCCGCCCCCCGCCGACCGCTCCCCAAAAGCGTGGGCCGAGCGCAACCAAATGCGCCTCGGTTATTACCTCGATACCTACGGCTATGTCTGGCTGAAGAAGAAAGAGGGGAAGCGCGCGCTGGAAGCTCTGCAGGAGGCCTACGAACTGCTCTCCTTCGAGACCGATCCCGATATCTGTCTCCACCTGGGCTTGGCCTACGAGCAAGTCGGCAAGGCGGAAGAGGCGCTGAATTGGGCGATTCGGGCCCGCTACTATCTGGGCGACCGCGAAAACGCTGACGTGCAGCAACTGCTCAAAGAGTCCTACGCCATGCGGCGCGGTTCCGGCGATGGCTTGGATGAGTACGTGGCGAAGGGCTTGGGTCGGCTGAAAGATGAAGAATATGGCCGGTTGGTCCGAGACAAGCTGGACTATGCAGCGCCTGAATTCAGCCTCAAGTCTCTCGATGGCGCGACCGTGAAATTATCGGATTATCAAGGCAAGATCGTGCTGGTGGATTTCTGGGCGACCTGGTGCGGCCCCTGCAAGCGGGAACTGCCGTACCTGCAGGAAGCCTACGCCGGTTGGAAAGAGAAAGGCGTCGTCTTCCTGGCCATCTCCACGGACAAGGAGACGGAAAAAGTGGAGCCATTCATCAGCTCGAATAGATACACCTTCCCCGTGCTCTACAATGCCGGGACGTCCAAGGATTACGACGTGGCGGGCATTCCAAATCTATTCGTGATAGATAAGCAGGGCCGCGTCCGATATCAGCACCTGGGCTATCGCCCGGACGTGGTGGATATCCTGAACCTGCAGATCGCGGAATTGAGTCATACACCATAGACGCTCAAGAGCAATGCCATATATATCGGAGGTTTCATGAGAAGAATTGGAGCTTTGCTTCTGTTGATCCTTTGGGCCGGCGGATGGGTCTTCGCCGCCCCGAAGAACGAAGCGAATATCTTTCAGAACCCTGACGCGCTGGATATCCGCGAGCACACGCTGCCCAACGGCCTGCAAGTGCTGACCTGGGAGGATCATTCCGCGCCGATCATCTCCTACCAGGTCTGGTATCACGTCGGCTCGGTCAACGAAAGGCCGGGTATCACGGGCATTTCGCACCTCTTCGAGCACCTGATGTTCAAAGGCTCACGGAAATATGGGCCGGAAGAACATGCCAATATCGTACAGGCCAACGGCGGGCGGCTGAACGCCTACACGTCCAACGACCAGACGGTTTATTTCGAAAATATCGCTTCGGATAAATTGGAGCTGGTGATCGCTCTCGAGGCCGAGCGCGAGGCCAATTTGGCCATCACGGCGGATAATTTGGCGTCTGAACGCGAGGTGGTCAAGGAAGAGCGGCGCATGCGCACCGACAACAACATTTTCGGCGACGTCGTCGAGCAGCTCATGGCCAATGCCTTCGAAGCTCATCCCTACCAGTGGCCGGTGGTCGGATGGATGTCCGACCTGGACGCCATCACGCTGGAAGACTGCCAGGAATACCACCGCATCCACTATGCGCCCAATAATGCCAACATCATCCTGGTGGGCGACTTCGACACGGATGAAGCCCTGCGCCTGATCGAAAAATACTATGGTCAGATTCCGGCTCAGGAGGAACCACCGCCGGTGAGCACGGTGGAGCCTCCGCAGCGCGGCGAGCGCAAGGTCTTCCTGCACCGCCAAGCGCGTCTGCCCATGCTCTTCGCGGGCTATCACATCCCTTCCGTCGCCGATGACGACATGCCCGCTCTGCAGATTGCCAGCAAAATCCTGTCGGACGGGGAAAGCTCCCGCATCTACAAGAAGATGGTCTATGAGGATCAGATCGCCCTCTATGCCGGCGGATCGGCGGATGAATCGGAGTACCCGAGTCTTTTCTATGCCTACTGCGGCATGAACATCGGCAAGGACATCGAGGAAGGCGAAAAGTCGCTGTTCGCGTTGATCGAAGGGCTGGCGCAGAATCCGCCCACCCCCGAGGAACTGCAGAAAGCCAAAAATCAACTGGAGTCGGATTTCATCTTCGGCATGCAATCGAACTCCCGCAAGGCCTCCAACTTGGGCTTCTATCAGACCATCGTGGGTGACTGGCGCGAAATGTTCAGGAAGCCGGCGATGTATGAAGTGGTGACCGCCGATCAGGTCGCTCAAATAGCCGCCAAGTATTTCACGCCCAACAATAGAACGACCGTGGTGCTGGTGCCGGAAATGGCCTCGGCTACTTCAAATTAGCTGTGATCCAAATTTCGAAATAATCGGAGTGATCCGCATGAAAGCGATAAACAGAAATATCGGCATCCTGGGCATCATGGCCTTGCTGGCGGCGCCGCTCGGAGCGCAGAATTCGGATACCGGCAGCGATCCCGTGCCAGCCTATGTGCCGCCGGCCGTTCCCTCACTCGCGCCTGTCAAGCTGCCTCCCATTCAGGAAAAAATCCTGAAGAACGGCCTCAAGATCATCGTCGTCGAATTCCACGAAGTTCCCGTTGTGGCATTGCGGCTGCAATGCAAGGCCGGCAGTTTCTACGATCCGCCCGGCAAGGCGGGCCTGACCCAATTCATGACCGGCCTGCTGACGCAGGGCACGGAGTCGCTGAGCGCCACGCAGATCGCCGAGAAGATTGACTTCGTCGGCGGCAGCCTCGGCGCCAGCAGCGGCTGGGACGCTTCCAATGTCGAAAGCAGCGTCCTACAAAAGCACCTGAATCTGGCCGTGGATCTCATGCGGGACGTGGCGCTGCACCCGGCCTTTGCCGAGGATGAAATCGAGCGCCTGCGCCAGCAAACGCTCTCCAGCATCAAAAACGCCAAGGACCAGCCGGAGAATTTGGCCGATGAAGAGTTCGACAAGTGGCTTTTCGGCGATTTTCCCTACGCTCAACCTATCGGCGGCACCGAAGCCTCCGTCAGCTCCTTCACGCGCGACGATATCAGGGCGCAATATGGCCGGATCTTTATCCCCAATCAGTCCATCATGGCCGTGATCGGCGATATCACCGCCAAGGACGGCTTCCGCCTGGCCGAGAAAATGTTCGGCGACTGGAAAGCCGGCAGCCTGCCGACCGCCTCCGCCGCGCCCCCTCCGCCGCCGCAGGGCTATCGCATCCATATCGTAGACAAGGCCGATGCCACGCAGGCTCAGATTCGGCTCGGGCATCTGGGAGTAGCTCGCAACACGGAGGACTTCTTCCCTCTCGTAGTCATGAATTACATCCTGGGCGGCGGCGGATTTTCGTCGCGGATGATGAAGACCATCCGGGCGGAAATGGGGCTCACCTACGGCATCAGCTCTTCCTTCGCCATGCGCAAGGAGGCGGGGCCCTACGTGATCGAAACCTTTACCAAAAATGAGTCCACGCTGCTGGCGATTCAGGAGACCATCAAGCTGGTGAAGCAGTATCAGGAGGAAGGTCCAACAGAAAAAGAGCTGGCCGACGCCAAATCCTATCTCGAGGGCAGCTATCCCCTTAATTTCGAAACCCCCGGCCAGATCGCGGGCCAACTGCTGAACATAGATCTCTACAATCTCGGCGCCGACTATATCGAAAAGTACCGCTCGCGCGTCGCAGCCGTCACGGCTGAAGACGTCAAGCGCGTAGCCGGCCGCTATCTCCATCCCGATAACCTGAACGTCGTCGTGGTTTCAAAGGTAGATGAAGTCAAGTCCAGCTTAAGCGAGTTTGGACCAGTCGAAGTGATTGAAATTGAATGACCGTGCCAAGTCAGGCTCGGGATTCATCGCGCACGGTGACAGGGGCGCGGGAAGCCGGGCCCCTGCGATATTTGCCTATGGAGCGAACGGGTAGAGTTGAAGGCAAAATTAGCAGAAAAGGGCTTTGGGCAGCGGGAGTCATTCGCATAACTTATGGCATGGAACCTTTAGGAGGGGTTTGAGTGGCGTCCATCCTTTTTCTGCATAGCTCACCGTTCGAATATCCGGGCGTGCTGTGTCTTTCCGGATACCTCGCCCAAAAAGGGCATCGAGTCGAAGTTCTGGTTCGTTCCTGCGAAGGCCGCTATTTTTGGGACAAGGCAAGAGCGTTCAAACCGGACTGGCTGGGTTTTTCCACGGTCATCTGCCTTCACCATGAAAGCTACCGGTTGGCTCGTGAAGCCAGAAAGGAGTTGGGCGCCCCCACGATTTTTGGCGGCCCGTATGTTTCCTATTATCCTCAGGCCATTGAACGGGAGGAGATAGACATCTTGATTCGGGGCGAGGCTGAAGAAGCGCTGCTGGATTTTCTGGATGCGCATGACCACGGGTACGACTACAGCTCTCTCCCCAATGTCTGGACGAAACGCAATGGCAGCATCATCTCCAATCCTGTCCGACCGTTAGAGCCCCATCTGGACAAATACCCTATTCCAGACCGCCATATCTATTACAAGTACTCCGAATTGCGGCATATGCATTCCAAGCAATTTATGAGCGGTCGCGGCTGC